>Ga0315279_10000851_pt1 | contig 55231 bp, 52 predicted proteins | sample YL17G06_20_MG_FD_203694 | JGI IMG/M metagenome (GOLD analysis project Ga0315279, IMG submission 203694) | Sediment microbial communities from Yellowstone Lake, YNP, Wyoming, USA - YL17G06_20 | ecosystem: Environmental > Aquatic > Freshwater > Lake > Sediment | place: USA: Wyoming | collected... | reverse complement strand
TCCCATGCGCCAAAGAGAAGGCGCTTGGATGCGCTCGAGTGACCACACAGCCGGGAGCTCCCACAGGTTCATCGTTCCAGACTGAACGCACAAGATCGCTCCGGACAAGCGAAGCCAAGTGGCTAGCGTAGGTCTCAAGGTAGACAAAGTTCAGATGCGGATACGAGCGCAGGACACGAGCGAAGCCCGCGATCTTCACAACCTTACCGATGTCGTCGACTTCAACCCAAACCTTGACAGGACGCTTCTCGAGCTCTCGCGCCGTCAGGCCAGCGATTTCCACTCTGAAACTCCACGGCATCAGCTTCCTGAACGGAAACTGGCTGAGCTCCCGCGCAAGTTCACCCGCCACTACTGCTCGCCCTCCACGCTGCAAAGACCGCAAAGAGAATCGTCGCACCCAACGCGATGAGAAGAATGACCTCCACGAGACGAATGTCACCAAGATGCCGCACGAGCGAGATCAACAGGAAGAGCAGAATCAGCAGCATGCCGACATAGTACGACAGTGCGAATCTTGCCATCTAGCGTCATCTTCAGCTTAGCTTCACTGACCTGTCGCTCGTAAATAGTAGCAACAGATCAAAGTCGTTGACACAATGATCCTATCCGACCAATACATCGCAGGGCTCTTCGATGGCGAAGGATCTGTCTCCCTTCAGTGCGGGCGGCGAAAGGACCGTAAGGGGCGCGACTACCACTACTGCTATCCGGCTGTCAGGGTTGCCAACGGTAATCGCCGAGTTCTGGAACTGATAAGAGAACGGTTCCGGGGAACCATTCAAACCTACAAGATCCGTCCCCCTCGGCGGCAAAACTACGCCCTACATATGGGCGCTGGCCGAGGGAGAGTTTTCTTGGAAACAATTACGCCGTATCTGATCGTCAAGAGAAATGTTGCTTGGGTCGTACTTTGCTTTCTCGAGAAGGGAATGCGCGGGAAAGCGGTGAAAGGAAAGCAGGGGTTTCCACATCTAAGTCTGAGCGACATAGAATTGAGGGAAGCGACTCGAGACCTCGTCGTGAAGATCAATGCAAACAAGGGACTCAAGTTACGAGTCTCATCAAGCCGAGACAGTAACTATTTCCGTATGCTTTCGCGGGTTCGGCAGACATAATAGCTGAGGCCGTTCGCGCGTAGCTTGGATCAGGAAGCATTTCTCAGCCATTTCTGTCGTAGTCGCGCGAGTGCTTCCTCAGCCTCAGGCGATCGCGTACGCTCCGGACTCTCTATTGTTGGGTGCGCGGCAAGCGGCTGATCAGGTTTGGGCGCTGATGTCGGTGCTTTTGGAACCTCTCTTGGGCTGGGTTGAGGCTCAACACTTACACGCTCCGCTTGCGGGGTCTCCGGTTTCGTTTTGGCGGCGGCGTCTCGCCTCTCAGCAACTTCTTCAGGAGTTTGAGCAGGTCCATGCATCTTCACCTCGACTCTTGGAATCTCAATCTTGCCCGGCACGATCTCGCGGGCAATCTCATCCTTCACCAGATTGTCGTAGACGGTGCAACGGTGAGCGTACCACATCATCGCCAGCCAGAACACGAGCACAGGCCAGTACCAGTTCGGAATCCAGATCTTGATATCCGTACGCCAAGGGTCAAGGATCCAGACGCCCCCCAGGAACCAGTTTGTCCACCGCTCGCTCGTCAAGCGCCATTCCGGAGCGAACCAGAAGAATGCAAAGTCCTCAACAAGCCACGAGAACGGAAAGTTGCCCGCGAATGTGAAGACGAAGTAACGCTTGCCCTTCGTGAACATCGAACGGGCTTTTAGGAGACCAAAGCCGCCGGTAATGCATGCGAAGAGGACAGCCATCGCGAGCGAGTAGGTCGAGAAGTGGCCAAGGATCCACCAGACCTGCGTCGCCTCGTACCGCGGGATTTCGATAGCGAAGCCCTCAACCCAAGCGTAGGTCGTGGCGGCCACGATGGTCGTCAGGATCATTGCGAATTGCTCGAGATCACTCTCGAGAATGCGCTTAGCGGCGTCTTGTGCTCTGTCTGCGACCCGTACTAGCCACTTTCGTCTCGTTCCTCACATCCTCCTGAAGCGGATAAGCGCATTCAGCGCAGAACTTGTCTCCCTCAGCGACAGGCGTTTCACACTCGGGACACTTGGGTGACTCCGGCTCAGCGGGAGCACTCGACTCTTCAACTCCGGGAATCGTCTTCACCGGTGCCGGATCCGCGAACACCGCGTCGACAACATTCTCGAGGTACTGCTCTTTCAGACGCTTCTTGCCATCGGCCAGTTCACGCTCATACTTGGCCGCGACCTCTTCCTCGAACGAAGTCAAGTCCCGCCGGTAAGTGCGCTTGATCTCAAGCAGTTGCTTGAGTTCACCATTCCCATTCTCAGTTGTCAATGCTAGACTTCACCTCCCTCTGGATAGACAGCGGCACACGGAACTAGGCCGATGCGGCCTGAGCTGCTTGTACCGCCTCCTTCGCACCCTTGTTTGCGAAGAAGTATGCAATCACGGCCATCGTCGGGACACCCACCGCGCTCGCCAAGGCCATCGCGTCCTGGAAGGACTGCGCCTTCACAGCTGCGATCCCGATTACCAGGAAGTAGCCAATGGTCACGATGTATGCGAGAATCGACTGCGTTTCACGCGGGTTGCCAAGGTCGGCCGCCGGTTCCACGGTCTGAGAATTGCCATCTTTTGGACTCATAGCTTCACCTCCTCAGATAGTGAGCGAATCATGGCTGCAGAGAGAAGCAGGTGGAGTCTCACTCGTTCTCGAGCGATGTCCTCTGGATCAGCTTGTCCTGCTCGCTATGCAAGCTGAGTTCGCTTTTGCGCCGGTTCCTTGTGGGCCCAGTAGGCTCTTGTTCGGCTTTTCCTTCCGTTTCTGCCGATGACGGGAACGAGTTTGCTCGTGAGATATCCTTCGTTGACCAGACGCTGTAACATCCTTACTTTGGCGTTCTCCTTCCAACCGAAATACGTGCACAGTTGGCGCACTGTCATTCCGGGCGTGCATCGAATGACCTGCATGGTCTGATAGGCTTGCGGCCAGAGTTCTAACATTGATTTCGGTCTGATCGCGTCCCTGAGTCGCTTCCGATCGATGATTATGACGTTCTTCATCGCTACAGCTTCACCATGCTCTCTCGAACCAACGGTGTCGGGTAGAGAATGCGATCGATCAGCACTTGGTCCCGAGAGACAGACAACAGAACCGCTCCTACGTCAGGGACCAGTCTCAGAGGGCTGCGCCTTGACATTTGTTCGTCTTGTCCCTGAAAGCCGGGTCCGACTATTGTGTGCCGGTCAGACTCACCTTTCCAAGCGCGTCGAATGTGTATCCACTTGTGCCAGTGCGCTCGAAGCATGATCTCCACATCGGGAGCTTTGCCGGCGACTGAGGTTTGGTCCGCGAACATTCCCTCTCGTGCAAGAACTTGCTCGTAATAGACGAAGGCCGTCGAACCCCCGTGTGACATGTGCATCGTGTGTCCTTGCACATCCAGAAACAACTGATCGTCGAAGAATCTGCCTCCGAGAGATTCCACGATCATCTGGTGCAGATCGACGAATTCGCTGCTTGAATAGTCACCGCCAGCGAGCCCGTAGACCTCTGCGTGTCTGATCGGAATCATCCTGAGAAGAGCTAGAGCGCATTCTGCTTGTTGTTTCATGTCGGTCACGGTCAGGTATCTTGCCCCTGATCGGTAGTTGGGCCCGTCAATGAGATCACCGTTCAGCAGAAGGAGCGTTGGTTTCCATTGACGCATGAACTGGCAAAGGTTCCTCCAATATCGGAAGAGCACTTGCTGAACTGGATTTGCTGAAGCCGAAGGATCAGTGGTACCGGATTTGTGCCAGCATCCGAACACGCTTCCGACATGCATGTCGCTGAGCACTAGCGCCCTGACAGTTCGCATGGTAGGAATCGCCGAATGATGGTCCAGCACGAGTCATGAATGACTGCCAAGGCGAAACACTCGTGAATACCTGGGTGACCTGAGTACTTCCCCCCGGATCACGTCGATATCTGGAGAATCCTTCAGAGAGACTATTTCGGATCTCTCCTTGTCAATGAACGAATCTTGGAAGACACTCCGCAATGAGGCCTCGGCCGCAAGAACCGAAAGATGCGTCTTGAACCGCGATCTGTTTCGGGAATTCCTCGACGGACTTGAGTGCCTTTCAGCCGAATGTTCTCTTGACAGACTTCGTGATGACTGCACTGATCTACAATGCCAAAGATGAGATTCTGTCATGAGTGTTCCAGTCCCAAAGAGGGCGGATGCAAGTTCGGCGTGTCGTGCCGGCTCTTGCCGCTCAATCTGACGAGCAATTAGTTAAGGCTGGTTGGGAAGTTTTCCGATGTGTGCCGCAACTTTCGGAATGCTTCACACATCTTCTGAAGGTTTCACACGCGTCAGTCCGAGAGCTTTTCTCGCATCCTCATTGAGTATGCCCAGTTCGCCCAATCGTTCTTTGAGAAGCCTCCTCACGACCCCGCTGAATGATGGCTCACTCAGATCTCTTCTGATCTGCTCCAATGTGTTGATGAGTTCCTCATCCAGACTCACGCTGACTCTTACCCCTCTTGGTCTGGGGCCCTCCGCATGGAATTGGGGTTTCCTTCCCGGCTTGGAACTTTGCATCAGACACATCCTCGCTCACTGTTTAGTGATGCTTGAGAAGGAGAAGGCCCATAGTGCGTATTCACATTTGGAGACATCTTGTTGGGTTTCCCGCACGAGCCAGAACAGTTTTCGCAGGCGAAAACCCGCTACGTCTTTTCCCGATTGTCGGCACTATTTGAAGGATTGTTCAGACAGACGTGCTTGTCTCCTGCCGGAAATCGACGGTTTTGACGAGTGAGGTTTTCGACGGTCGAAACGAAATCCGACCGTCCCGCCGGACCGAAGATGATGTATTCTGCAAAACGACGTGCCTCTAGGCGGATTCCCAAGCTAGGCTCAGCGATCCGTCTCGGGATTTCCAGATAGTACCGCACGTATCTGTAGACACGTTTCTTCATGTATTTCTTGAAGTAGATTCGTGGCTGGATCTTCAACACTCTGCTGTCAGTTCAGCTGCGGTGAATAATTATGCAGCAGGGTCAATCCGACCAAGTGTGAGAGTTGATGCGATGTATCCTGCAGGGTGGAGATCGTAAGCAGCCGGAACCGTCGGGAGTGAATGGGAGTTAGGGTCTTCGTCTACGTCGAATCACAGTTAGCGCAATCAACAGTCGCCGTCGATAGCTCGTTGTTCGTTTCTCGGAAGGGCAACGAACCGAGATAGGGCTGATACTGGGCAGACTCCACGGCAACATTACAACATAGGAAAAGCCTCTCAGTATAACTCTAGATATTGAGACGAAAACCCCTCTAAGCGCAAGACACGGGGCCATTCACTGTTGCGAAAAGCCGCAACCGCTCCTCCCGCTTTGCGTGGAACGAGACGTCACGCTTGAAACTCCGAAGTCTGTCATGCTTGGCCTTGCTGGGAGACTTGCGTGAGAACTGCCGCGCTGCCATACTGCTGTACTGCTGGCTTGACGACTTGGAGGTCGAGGCTGCCACCTTCACGCGTGCGTGCCAGAAACGACGATGATCCGTACTCATGATTCCCCAAGACCTTGCGGTCCGGCAGAAGAACACGTCGTAAGTGACTTGACATCGGTTCCTTGCTAGAAAAGGTCTTGTGCGAATGCTTGGGAATGGTTAAGAAGCCCTGCACCGTACTTGTGAGTGACTAGCAATGGCTGATAGCCTGGTCTGCCAGGGGTTCGAAGGCAGAAGCATCAGCTTGCCGGTCAAAGTTTGGGGCTTGCTCGAGCGAGTCAAGGCGGATAGGCAGGATCCCACGCTATCGGACACGATCCGCGTTCTTCTCCTGCAGCAGTTGGCAGAGAACAGCTACCTAGAGGATAGAGAAAAGAAAGCGCTCGGAGTGACAGCGTAGCCTCCATGCCTGTCCGAGTCGGAATCATGAGCGTGTGGAGAACTCGTCGCTCTGACAGGGCGAATCTGTGCTATCGACTCAGCTCGAGGATAGATTTCTCTCTGGTGTAGTCTCCGAATTTCTGTCCTTTCAGAACCTCATCATAAGGGCTCTTGGTCTTGCCCAATCGCATGTCCTCACTCACGTACCCCAAGAAGTTCTTAAAATCAGGATTTGCGTTTAATCGGTCGATGGTGTTCCAGTCAAGCTCTTCTCTAGTCCTCGCGGAGAATAGAATCTCGCTTTGGTCGATTTCTTGCGCATTGAGTTGGATAATGCCGATGCCAAATGCGTTGTTCAGTCTCCGAATCTCTTCCATGAAGTCCTGACCGCGGTCAATATTGATAGCAACGAGATACCCTTCGTTCGCCCAACTTGAGTTGCTCACTGCTTGGAAGTATGCTTGTCTCACGTTTCCAAAATTGAGATCCACTTTCATTTCAAATGAGAATAATCTAAGCGAGGATGCGCTCGCTTCCTTCTGGAGTTCAGTGACCTCTTTTCCGTATTCTGTGTAGGGAAAGCGTACTGCCACGATGTCAGGATGGAGCCACTCGTTCCAGCCTTTCTGAGATCTCGTGGACTTCGTGGCCTGATGGTGGATAGTCAGCGCCTTTGCCCGGAAATTCTCATTAGCGTCTATGAAGCGTACAAGCAGAGGATGCAGAAGCCCTTCTTTGGTAGAGTCCGCCGTCTCCTCTACGCTTTCGGCAACAGAAGCCGTTCGTTCGTACTTCTTGAGGCAAAAACGACTGGGGCGTTTGCTGTACTGGTAGAACGAACTATTCGGGTTATCCCTAACGTCAACGTAGAGCTGCGCACTTATTGAGTCCCAAGGGGTTTTCCCAGTAGTCTGAAATCCCTGAGATAGACGCAAATCTTTGGACTCTTCCCAAATCTCGAATGGAGTGAGGGGTCTTCTGACCTTCTCAAGCGTCTGTTCTGCGAGACTATGAAATGTAAGTTTCTTGCGCTCACCGTTGTTGCTCAAGGTAACTCAGACTATGTTCATACGTCACGTTGACGGGATAAATGATCTTCGTATCAGATAGTCGGATGAACGGGCACATCCTCCTCTCACTGACCGGTTTGCCATTCAAAGCCCTGAATTCCACCAGCAGCAATTACCTAGCGATGAAGATCAGAACAACGGGGGTGCCTTCAAGCTTCTTCAGACACAGGGGAAAATAGCAAGTATGTCTTACTCACTTGTTCAGTGTAGAGTCTTGATGGCATGAAACCCTCGAGGACGGGATGATTTGATGGCGAGCAAGACCAATAATGACAAGGAATCCAACGGAGCCAACCTCGGTTTCGAAGACAAACTCTGGAAAGCCGCTGACAAATTACGCAGCAATATGGATGCCGCTGAGTACAAGCATGTCGTACTCGGGCTGTTATTCTTGAAGTATATCTCCGACGCTTTCAGCGAAGTGCATGAAGAGCTAAAGAGGGACCCGACATCAGACCCGGAAGATGTCGATGAATACACTTCCAGAAGAGTGTTCTGGGTCCCCAAAGAGGCAAGATGGGATTATCTAGCAAAGAATGCAAAGAAACCAGAAATCGGAAAACTGATCGATGAAGCGCTGGATGTTATTGAGAGGGACAACCGTTCCCTCAAAGGCGTTCTCCTTAGGAATTACGCAAGACCGGGACTGAACAAACAGAGATTGGGAGAACTAATCGACCTCATCGGAACGATTGGCCTGGGCGACAAGAAGAACAGAAGCAAAGATGTCCTGGGGAGAGTCTATGAATATTTCTTAGGACAATTTGCAGATGCGGAAGGCAAGAAAGGAGGCCAGTTCTACACTCCAAAAAGCATCGTCAAGCTCCTGGTTGAGATGCTGGAGCCATTCAAGGGAAGGATATTCGATCCCTGCTGTGGTTCTGGGGGAATGTTTGTTCAGAGCGAGAGATTCGTTGAAGCACATGGTGGAAGAATTGGACACGTCTCTATCTTTGGGCAGGAGAGCAATCAAACAACCTGGCGTCTGTGCAAGATGAACATTGCCATCCGAGGCATTGACGCAAGAATTGAATGGGGTGATTCTTTCCGAGACGACCAGTTCAAGGATTTGAAGGTAGATTTCATCCTAGCCAATCCACCGTTCAATGACAGCGACTGGGGTGGGGAGCTTTTGCAGGATGACGTGAGATGGAAGTTTGGAATTCCTCCGAAAGGAAACGCCAATTTTGCTTGGGCACAACATTTCATACATCATCTTTCGCCTACCGGAACTGCAGGCTATGTCCTAGCCAACGGCTCCATGTCTTCCAACACCTCAAACGAGGGGGAGATCCGCAAGAACATAATCGAAGCCGACTTGGTTGACTGCATGGTTGCTCTGCCGTCCCAACTATTCTACAACACGATGATTTCTGCCTGCCTGTGGTTCGTTTCACGCGACAAGAAGAACCAGAAATTCGGAGATAGGAGAAAACGGGTTCTGTTCATCGATGCTCGAAAACTCGGAACCATGGTTGATAGGAGGCACAAAGAGCTAACAGATGAAGATGTCAGGAGAATTTCAGAGACATATCATGCTTGGAGAGGAGAACTCAAAGATAGAAAATACCAAGATATTCCCGGCTTTTGCAAATCTGCTTCATTAGAAGAAATACAGAAGTTTGGATGGATTCTAACGCCTGGCAGATACGTGGGAGCAGAGGAAGAGGAGGATGATTCAGAAGGATTTGAAGAGAAGATGAAGGTGCTGACGTCGAAACTAGCAAGGGAAATGCAAGAAGGAAGAGCGCTGGACGAGGAGATCAAGAGAAACTTGAGGAGTGTTGGTTTTGGAGTATAGGGGGCTTGACCAAGTATTAGACTTGATAATTGATCATCGAGGCAAAACCGCACCAAAATTGGGAGGGCGATGGGAGAACGAGGGCATTCCGGTGATATCTGCTAACAATCTGAGGGATGGCCAATTTGTCGAGATGGATTCTGTGAAGCACATCAGAAAACAACTGTTCAACAAATGGATGCCAACGGAATTGGAGGAAGGTGATGTTCTATTAGTGTCCGAAGGTGCGACATTTGGACAGGTATTATATCTAAGGAGAAAAATCCAGGCTGCAGTCGGTCAAAGGCTGTTTGCACTAAGATGTAGTGATAGCTATCTTGGAAGATACTTGTACTACTATCTGAAAAGTAGAATTGGGCAAAGCGAACTAAACTCCAGAACGACTGGCACTTCTGTCTTGGGAATCCGTCAAAGCGAATTAACAAAAATCAGAGTTCCGAACATACAGAAGGAAGTACAAAGAGGAATCTCTGATGTATTGGGGTCGATTGATGACAAGATTCTGTTGAATTGCGAAATGAACAAAACTCTCGAAAGAATGGGGCAATTGATTTTCAAGCACTGGTTCATCGACTTTGAGTTTCCAAATGACGAAGGCAAGCCCTACAAATCCTTAGGGGGAGAGATGGTTTACAATGAAGAATTAGGAAAGGAGATACCGAAAGGGTGGGATGTCAGGCCGCTTAACGAATTTGGCGAAGTCATTTGCGGCAAAACGCCGCCAAAATCAGATAAACGATTCTTTGGTGGCAGCGTTCCTTTTATTAGAATACCTGACATGCACAATCAGCTGTTTGTAATAGACACAGAAGATTCCTTGACTGAAGACGGGAAGAAATATCAAGATAGCAAAACATTGCCCATGGGATCTGTTTGTGTAAGTTGTATTGCAACAATAGGTTTGGTTTCAATAACCAGTGAAGAATCACAAACAAATCAACAGATCAATAGTATTGTGCCTTTTGATGAACGTTCTAGGTATTACCTGTTCTTCCAAATGAAGTCAATGAAACGAGATTTGGAGGACATGGGTAGTGGTGGTTCAACGACACTGAATATTAATACGAACAGTTTCTCAAATATCAGAATTATCTGTCCAAAACAAGGATCAATGAAAGAGTTTCATGAAACTGTCAAAGCCCTATTTGGAAGACTATTGAATAATTCGATTGAATCCCGGTCTCTCTCACAAATCCGCGACTCTGTTTTGCCCAAACTCATGTCAGGAAAGGTAAGGGTTTCCATTGAGGGGCGATAAACATGCCGAAGGTGATACACGAGTCAGATGTCGAAGAAAATGTCCTGTCGATACTTGAAAACCTCGGCTATGAAATAGTCAGAGGAGACAATGAGGGCTATCTTCCCGGTGGACGCTCGGCATTAAGAGCTGATTACAAAGATGTTGTTCTTGTGGAAAGGCTAAGGGAAGCACTGAGAGGGATCAATCCTTCCATTCCTGAAGAGGCAAGGGAGCAGGCAGTAAAGCAGGCCCTGAGAAGCGAAAGTCAGAAGCTCGTGGCAGACAACGAGAGCTTCCATAGAATGCTGGTTGACGGGATTGATGTTCCGGTTCAGTCCGAAGAAGGGGAGACTTACAGGAAGGTCTGGCTCTTCGATTTTGACGATCCCAACAACAACGACTTCCTGGCAGTTAATCAGTTTACGGTAATCGAGAACAATATTGAAAGAAGGCCCGATGTCGTTCTTTTTGTAAATGGAATTCCCCTGCTAGTCCTTGAACTGAAGAATCTAGCGAATGAAGATGCCACCATTTGGACCGCGTATGACCAGTTCCAAACCTACACTGAGCAACTTCCTTCCTTGTTCAGGTACAACGAGATTCTGGTGATCAGCGACGGGATTGAGGCAAGGGCAGGAACCATAACATCAGAAAGAGAGAGGTTCATGCAGTGGAAGACAATCAACGGAGAGAAACCAAGGAGAGGACTGACCGAGATCGAAGTGCTCCTGAGAGGAATTTGTGAGAAACGAAGGCTTCTTGACATTACGAGGAATTTCATAGCTTTTGAGAAACACAAGGATACGAAGAAGAAGCTGGCTGCATATCATCAATACTGGGCAACAAACAAGGCGCTAGAGTCGACGATAGCGGCAAGAAGAGGGAACAAGAAGGCAGGAATAGTCTGGCATACCCAAGGATCAGGCAAATCACTGACGATGGTTTTTTACACGGGCAAACTCGTAAGGGAATTGGACAACCCGACTATTGTTGTCTTAACTGACAGAAACGATCTGGACGACCAGCTGTTCGGGACTTTTGGAAAATGTCAGGATATCCTGAGGCAGAAGCCGGTCCAAGCCGATTCCAGAAAACAGTTGCATGAATTGCTGGGAGTTTCTTCAGGCGGAATAGTATTCACCACGATACAGAAATTCTTCCCGGAAGAGGATAGGGAAAAGCACCCCCTCTTGTCGGAAAGAGACAACATCGTTGTTATCGCTGACGAGGCTCACAGAAGCCAGTATGGGTTTTCCGCAAAGATCTTGAATCGAAAAGATAAGACTCTGATAACCTATGGCTATGCAAAGTACTTGAGAGATGCTCTGCCGAACGCGTCCTTCATCGGATTTACAGGCACCCCCATAGAAAAGGCGGACCGATCTACTCCTGCTGTTTTTGGAAAATACGTTGACACCTATGACATTGAGCAAGCGGTGGACGATGGGGCTACTGTAAGGATCTACTACGAGAGCAGATTGGCAAAACTGGAGCTGAAGCCGGAAGAAAGGCCAAAGATAGACAAGGAATTCGAGGAGGTGACGGAAGGCGAGGAGGTAGAAGGGAAGGAGAAGCTGAAGAGCAAATGGTCGAGAGTGGAAAGAGTCGCTGGCTCTCCAACGAGGATTGAGAGAATAGCCCGTGACATTGTTAGCCATTTTGAAGAGAGGACATCAGTTCTCGAAGGAAAGGGCATGATTGTCTGCATGTCAAGGAGGATTTGTGTCGACCTTCACAATCAGATTGCAAAGCTGAGGCAAAACTGGTATGACAAGGACGACGAGAAAGGAATCGTCAAGGTCGTAATGACTGGCTCCGCATCAGACCCCAAAGAATGGCAGGAGCACATAAGGAACAAGGTCAGAAGAAGAGAGATAGGGGACAATTTCAAAGACCCTGATCACGAGCTTAAGCTACTCATCGTAAGGGATATGTTTCTGACAGGTTTTGACGCTCCTACTCTCCACACGATGTACTTGGACAAGCCGATAAAGGGCCACACCTTGATGCAGGCAATAGCCAGAGTGAATCGCGTCTATCCTGGAAAAGAAGGCGGTCTGGTAGTTGACTACATGGGCGTAGGAGCCGAATTGAAGGAAGCCCTGATCAACTATACAGCAAGCGGCGGAAAGGGCAAACCCACTTTCGACCAGGAGAAAGCCGTCATGCTGATGCAGGAAAAATACGAGATTGTCAAGGACATGTTCCATGGATTCAACTATAGGGAATTCTTCGAACTCAAGCCGAGCGATAGAATCTCGTTTGTTCCTCAAGCAATGGAACACATCCTCAAGGAACGGGGCAAGAAAGAGAGATTTGCCAGAGAAGTCACTGGGCTGTTAAAGGCATTCTCTTTAGCTGTGCCAAACGACAAAGCAATGAAGGTCAAGGAAGAGGTGGGCCTGTTCCAAGCAATAAAGTCCGCAATAACAAAGACTACGGAAACGAAAGGGGAGAGCGAGGAGAAGTTTGATGCTGCAATCAAGCAGATTCTGTCGAAAGCGGTGATATCGGACAGAATCATAGACATCTTTGAAGCTGCGGGGATACAGAAGCCCGAGCTATCCATTTTGTCGGAGGGTTTTCTTGCTGAAGTGAAGGAGATTCCTCAGAAGAATCTGGCGTTCGAAGCTCTCAAGAAACTGCTGAACGATGAGATCAGATTCATCTCCAAGAAAAACATCGTGCAGGGAAGATCCTTCATGGAGATGTTGGATAAGACAATCAAGAGGTACACCAACAGAAGCGTTGAAGCCGCTCAAGTCATCGAAGAGCTGATAGAACTTGCTAGAAGAGTAAGGGAAGAGAAAAACAGAGGAAAGCAGCAAGACATGACGGAGGATGAACTGGCATTCTATGATGCGTTAGGAGTAAATGACAGCGCCGTTCAGGTCTTGGGAAATGAGACCCTGAGAAAAATTGCCTTAGAACTGACCCAAGTGATAAGGAATAGTGTCACAATAGACTGGACACAGAGAGACAGCGTACAGGCCGAAATTCGCCTGAAGGTTAAGAAGATTTTGAGGAAATACGGTTATCCCCCAGACAAACAAGAGAAGGCAACGCAAACCGTGTTAGAGCAAGCCGAATTAATAGCACGCGATTGGATAGCTGTTTGAAATTTCCCCCGCTCAGCTTAAGCAATGTTTGAGATATGGGTAAACCGTCGGATGTGATTTCTTAGTTTGCCTGCAATGTTACTTTCGCTGCTACGGCTGTGAGGACTTCTCCGAGTTCCTTGTCGCGGGTTTCCTCGACGAGCGCCTGCGCTGTTGGCATGAGTTTCTGCAGTTTGCGAAGAATCTCAAGTTGGTACTCCGCCTTGACGATTTCCAGTTCGTCAAGAATTTCTCGGAGTTCAGCCTTGACGATTGTTACCTGAACGCTGATAAGGGCCCGGTTCACGGGAGCGATATTGCCCCGGGCTTCCGTCCATGTCTCAAGGGAGACTTGGCTCCTGTTCTTTCGGATCCAGCCTCGGAGGGCGAGTTCACCCGCGAGCAAGTCGTCCCTCGCGCCCTCGAGCTGTCGTCTTATGCGACCCAGATCCTCCGTCTCCTCCAGAAGAGTGAGCGTCCAAGCCAGCGCCTCCAGGGCCCCGTGGGCGTAATCGTTCACATGTTGAGCCTCCTAGCCCAGCCTTCCAGGATGCTCGAGATCAATTCCTCGGGTTCAAGAGGGCTCTGTATCGCGACTAGGTAGGCGAGGACTCGACGATAAACGGGATAAGGGATCATAACGCTGATGCGGCCGGTTACCTCCGGATCCTCGCTCGCGGGTGACGCGGACATGGCGCCCCTGTGAAATCAATACGATTCATAGAGGATGAGAGAACAGAACCGCGAGGAGAGAGCCAAACAAAACTACCCCAGATCCCCCCCGAGACACTACAACATAGGAAAGGCCTGTGAGTATAACCCTACATATTCGGACGAAATCACCCGTAAGCACAAAACAATCGATCGTTCGCCTCTAAGGTCATCATTGTTGCGTGTGTACCTTACGAGACTTGTGCTCGGAGAAGAATGTGCTCGAGGTCCCCTTGCGTGTTCAGATTCCATCTCAGCCGCCCGGTTCTGGTAAGTTAGCGGGGGGTCAAGGCACGGTTTTGTTGGTGGTAACTAGAGGGGGTGAATTGTCTGTCTGAAGTAGTAGAGGTGCCTGAACGGGCATTTCTGGGCTTAGTGGAAGGTTACTTAAGCGGAAACTATCGACTGTATCTTGTCGTGGAGGAATTGTCTCAGAAGAAAACCTTCAGTTGTAAGGAGAAAGGCTGTGGTAAGCCCTTTGATGCATATCCACCTGATGATGAACACGTAATTCCTCGGTTGGAGTCAGCGGAGGGCGCAGTCGATAGAACCTACAAGTGTCCTGAGGGGCATGAGAACACAATCTTTTGGCTCAAAGGAGCAGGACATGCGTTCTTGACGACTCATCGATAGTCCTTTTAGGACGTGTACTCTCAAGACTAAACAAGGGTGTCCGATGAGTTCCGCCAATGCCGCTGTCGTTGTCGGTTGGTTACTTCTCATCGTCGGATTCGCGGTCATCTTGTGGGGTGTGTTTGCCGTAGGATTCTCAGCGGGCATACCACCGTTCAGTAAGTTGGGACTCGTGGACATCCCAACCCTTATCGGACCCGCCTCGATAAATGACCGTCAGTTCGCCGGTGGAGCACTGCTTGTTGTCTTGGGGTTAATCATAATCACGTTCGGGGTCAGTCTACTCAAAGGCAAGAAACACGGAATAATCTAGATTCAACGACTTCTTAGGCTGAGCAATATGCGGATGTGCACACACATCCTTTACTCTCCGTTTTCCGCCTTGGATGTCAAGGGGGCAAAAGCGCTTACATCGAGTACATCGATGGACGATTCTTGGCACAACACTGTCCGATTAACATATAAGTGATTATACGGTCCATACGGGTACAGGTGATCGTGGGATGTTTGACAGTTTCACTAGTCTGGTATTCGGTACGTTAGGTGGGGCTGTCTTTGGTGGGCTCCTAGGCGGGATAATTGGATCAGTCGTCGGCGCATTGGTTGGCCTAGCGGCATATGAAGTAGTGAAAAGAACCCTAATATCAAAACGGCCGACTCACGTCGTAAAGCTCTAAAGGTAAACATACGCTATCGTCATGTATGATTATTGATCTAGCGAGTTTTCCGTCGCTTCTAACCATTGATATGACGGTAGTTCTTGTCGCAATAGCGATATTCGCTTTGTACGCTAGGAGACGAGGGGATGTCGCTCGGCTCGCCTTCGTGGTGGGACTGTTTGCGATAGCCGTCATCTCACTTCTCTTTGGAGAAATCCTTAACTCGATTTTCTTCGTGGTCACTGGTACTCCTTACCCCGGCGAGACGATGGACACTGTTAGGAGATTCGCATTCATTGGTGTTGTCGGGCTTCTAGCTCATATCTACTTGCTCGTTGGACAAATAGCTGATAACATAGGCGGAAACGAAGAACAAATCCATGCGAGAGTGGAGAGAGAAGTTCAAGACCGACTGAGATGGATGGAATACATCTTCAGACGACGAACGCTTCCCGACCGACGCCGTGAAGAACGTCGCTAGATTCAGTTTCGTTTCTCTCTTGACTGTTAGGAGGCGAACTACGATGCAAGCAGAGAGATTATGTGAGGCAAAGACTCAAGAAGCAGGTCTTTGGCTATTCTCTATTGTGGACATTTTGGCTCTGTCGAGAGAGCAGGTCGAGCAGTATAACAAGCTCTTTCTCTCAGCGGTCAAGTGGTATGGAGCAGAGGAAGTATACAAAGACAAGAGGAACGAATCAATCATCTCTGACAGGGAGTACAGCCTACTTATTGACCTCAAAGGGAAGATTGAACAGAGAAAAGAAATCCCTAGCGGTTCCATAATCAACCTCTTGCAGGTTGTCATGGGCGAGTATCAAGCACACTTGCTCTCTTTGAAAGAGAAGCCTTGGGTTAGGAAGGAGGCCATAGACGGTCAACTCGCTCAAATGAAGGAACTGACTAGAAACAACGATCTACCAATCAAATAAACAACATCTACTTCGATTGTCGTGCGGCTTGGTTGATTAAGTGTAGCCATTTGTTTGGACTGGAGTGAGTCTCAAGTCCTGCAGCTTCGGCCGGGGTTTTCCCGTTCAAGCCTTGGTGTGGGCGTATGTGGTTGTAATAGATTCGTTGACCGTCCAAGATCATGGTGTCGCTGTTCTTGAGTGCTCGCATGACTTTCGTGCGCTCCTTTAGAGTTCCTTGGTAGCGTTCCATGCGGTTATTGTTCAGGCGACCCTGCAAGCCCACTCCCGCAACATGCACCGCGTCGGGAAACTCCCGTTGTGCGGCTGGCGCATACGAACCTAGACCGTCCGTCAAGAGGACTCTTGGCTCAACTTTGGCAACGGCTTTCGCGTCTCGGAAAGCCTCTCTCGCGTCTGAGACGTTTCGGCTCTTAGAGACATGGTTCGCAAGCAGGAACCTTGTGTCGCCATCCATTAGGTGCCAGAGCCAGACCCATTGACCGCGAATGTTTACTTTCGTTTCGTCAGCGTGAAAGACTCTTGATAGTTCAGGCCGCATAGCATCCACATAGTCACGCATGACGGCGACATACTTCTGAATCCACTTCAACACGGCAACATGGCTCACATTGACACGCTCGAACTGGTTCAAATGGTCAACGATCTTGCGGAGCGACACACCCTTGAAGTACAGATCAAGCGCAACGGTGATCGCGTGAGGATTCGCCCTCATGTGTTCAAACCCCTCAGTCTTAGCGTTCCATCTGTGACTACATGACATGCACTTGAACCGCTGAACTTTGGTGCCGTCCTTGCGGTATTTCCAACCCCACTTCTGAATATGCTTCGAACCACAGTTCGAGCATTGTTCTTGATCGGGGCTTGTGATTTCAAGCGCGAGATTCTTCGAGGTAACATGCTCACGGAAATTGAGTGAGAAATAGACCGCGTAGATATGCTTGCACGCAACTTGCCTGTTAGTGAAGTCTGGGCACTCACAAGACCAATCCAAACCCTCACGAAGAACCAGATATGCTCCATTACCCGACTGAGATTTGACGCGGTAGGCGTTCTCGTTAATGCGTTTGATTTCCGTTCCATTAGAGAGCATTTCCCACGCACGGACTTGCCGTGTTTCGAGGGTTACTGCCAATTCTTTCACCAATTCCGCATGCAGCAATATTACTGCATAAGACAAATATAAGGCTTGCTGTAATATTACTGCACGTGGGTTCAAGTTGGTTAGAACACAGATACTAGGTGATTGGGAACGCAAGGTACTGGAAGGCTACTTGAAAGGGGAACGACTCAAGGGTTACACGGCACTACTATCACACATACGGAAGATGGGATTGAAAGCGATCATCGAAGGATGCGAACGCGACTTGGTTTTGCTCAAGAGGCTGATGCGGCTGGAAGCAAGTACAAGAGGCTAACGGCTGAGCTTAACTATCCACCCTGCAACACCGTACACGATAGGCTATGCGCCGGAGCGCCCTAGCGAAGTGGCTTCTCGAATTGGTAGCACTCTACCTAGGCTGGGGGTTACTTGACTACGCTAAGGGCCTTTTCCTTAGCATCTATGCCTCTAATCCCTTGACGGTGAATACCGCTGTGTTCGGAACAGTCGGAATGCTCGCAATCATTGCTGCTGCCGTCCTTGGAACCTTGCTAGTTCAAGATGTGGCTAAGTGGGCAGGCCGAAGGGGTAAGAGGGAGTTTCAGACATTTCTCGGCGGGGATGAACTTCTCAAGGAACTTGAGAATGTTCAGGCGTGGTGTGATCGTTTCCGAAACGCGGTGGTTTCCGCGCAAGATGTCTCGCCTACGATCGTCGAGTTGAATCATCTTTCGAATACGCTTACCGAATTGAAGAACAAATACAGGGGCGGCAGTTGGAATCTCAGTCGAGAAAATAAGGTGACGATGGTTGCTGACCAGTTACGACAGGCGAGTTCTGCTCTCAGCAAGAGGCTTCTTGAAGAGACGAAGGGGCATGTTGAAGATGCCCGTCTAATGGCAGCATCCTTCATTAGGGAACTCAAAGCGCCCCCCATAAGTTAACAGTGAAGAAAAACGGTTCCGACCACCATCTAAGTTAACAGAACCAGCCGCCCCCTCCCACCCTCTAATAATAATGCAATCCCCAAGACGCCGCGCCTCCAGTTGGATGCCCAGGCTGGGTTCAGCAATGCGCCTTGTAAGTTCCAAGTAATACCTTACGTATCAATAGATGCGTTTTCTCATGTATCTCTTGACGTAGGTTCGAGGCTGGGTCTTCAACTCTCACAAGAACGATCATCCAGAAGGATATGGATGCGATAGGTAAAGTCGATGCAAGGGTGAGAGCTGGTGACATGTGCTGGCGGTTTTTCCGATTCTCCACTGATCTTGCTGTGCTGAGGCAGATTTCGTCCGCCCTACTGTGCACCCGCCTTTGATCCGAACTCGCTCATTTTCGTAATCAATTCCCTCGCGCCCACTCCTAATCCGCTGACATCGTAGAGAACGATGTTCGCTTGAACACGCAAGAGATCTACAGAGCCCCTTCAGCTATAGCCCTACTGTCGCGAATCAGAGTCCTTCGCTCTCGAGAGCAACTAGAAACTGGCTTCACCCGCAACTCTCTTAAAGTTCGAAGATGGGTGGACGGATTGAAGTGCTTGCGTTGCGGGGCGTATTACTCAGGTGTCTTGTCTCTTTCGTTTTTGTCGCTATGATGGTCTCGGCGGTGTACGGTCAGCCGCCAAGCTTGCTGTTTAAGGAACCGGTGCCCGTTGAGGATATAGCGGTATCCAGGTACGGCCAATACGCAGCCAGTGTCGGTGTAAAGGAGTTTAGTTTCTATGATCGAACGCATCGACTGTGGTCATGGTCAAGCTCCGAGAATCTCTATTCAGTTGCTATCTCGGCTGATGGGAACTCAGTAGTCGCAGGCGGTGCCTCGCACGTTTTCTTCTGGAAGAACGCTATCTCTCGATCTGACACGTCCACAACCTGGGAGAGCAAGGCCTACGGACGGATTAACGAGAGGTGCCTCGATATCTCAGCTGATGGAGGCTATGTGCTGGCTGGTTCACAGGGTGCTGGATCGTACCCAACTGTTCTGTATTGGGCTGGAGCCAGCAGCAAGTCTGGAGTCGATGTCGGGTATACTTGGGCGTATCCCGGCAGTGGGGGCACTGCGGTCAGCGCCGTGGATCTTTCAGACAACGGAGACTACGCGGTCATTGGTTTTTCGGGATCAGACCCGGGACCCAATGTTGGTTACTGGAAGAACGCCAGAACCCGACTAGGCAGTGGCCAGACGCCAGACTGGCTGTCCACGGAGGCACAGGACGTTACTGATGTAGCCGTCTCGGATGATGGTAACTTTGTCGCGGCATCAGGGATGCTGGATGGTGGCGCAGTCTATTACTGGGCTGGCGCTACAGGTCTCACCGACGATCCGCCGACCAGCTGGAATGCAGATTTCCCGCAGACTGTCGAGTTCTTGTCTGTTGACATGTCATGTGACGGTAACTCCGTTGTCGCGGGAGCAGAACAAGACGTGGTCTATTTCTGGTCCGGGGCTCGGACTCTGACCGGTAAGCCGCAGAGTCCAAGTTGGGCGTATCCAACTTTAGGCGACGTGGAGGAAGTAGCCATTAATGATGCGGGAACCTACATGGCTGCCGCGACCGCGATATTCCCCGGTCCCGGGGGGAACGTTTACTTCTTGGACAACGCAGGCGGCATGAAGTGGAGTACCCCATATCAGCTTGATGGTGCAGTCACTTCAATGTCGATCTGTTGTGACGGTGGGACGCTGGCAGTTGGGGATATCTTGAGTTCAGCCCACCTCTTCGATACGGGTTTCTCGGATCCTTGCTGTGGAGCCGCACCAGTCGGCGGTGCACTCACAGCTGTAGACAGGCTTGCCGTTCTGACGCCTTACCTAGCTCTACTCGGAGCGATCGCAGCAGTCACAGTCGCTGTCGCGATTTCAAGGAAGAAGCCTAAGAACTGAGACCCGAGCGAAACTGCGCGACCCTACAGCTGGGCGAACGAACACCATCCAGAGAAAGAGTGACTCCCCAGTTGTTCTGAATAGACCTGCTCTCAGCCTTTCGCTGAACGCGCTGAGGTACTATGTGGTCATTATATAGTTTCAATGTCACGTAAGGTTGGAAGTCTAGTTCTGGGCTCCATGAAGCTTGTTGCAGTTGCGGTTCTAGCTGTTGTGTTGGCACTGTCCTCGACACAGAACGCGTTTGCGGCAAGCACGTTGGCCTACGATGACGGCACTAATGAGGATGATTTTGCGATGGCTCTCGGAAGTGCTGCCGTTGATTTCGCCTTCCCCTTGGGAGATAGAGATGGTTAGGGTTGTCATGCTACAGCAGCAACCAATTAGCAATCATGTGTCGCTCTTTTCACGACGACGCACGACGTGACGACGGACAAGGACACCTACGGTTTCCTTCTATCCTTCCCTTGCCGTCGTCTTAGAAAAAACAGGGGTCACCGTCTAGTCCGGTGCGGCAACAAAGTTCTGCGACAGCATCATCAATAGAAAGTAGACTGCCAGCAAGGTGAGGGGGAGCAGTTCTACTGCGAGCACGATCATGAGTAGGTTTAACCTTCTCAGAGTTCGATTGAGCTCTGCTTCCATCCTCACCGACCTCTTGGCATGTCAGGGTTCAAGTGGCAAAAAACTTGCGGGTGTCGAGCGCAACAAAGAACAACAGGTGGCTGAGACCTTCCACAATTCGGTTTCCGCCCACTCATCGCTCCTCTATTGCGTCCAAGCGCTGATGCTCATACACAGGCGCCCACGAATCCCGAGAACTGAAAACATCATGGGCATCGATTCTCATTCACAATCTCCACAGAACCTGCATTCACGACCTACTTATGCTCTGAGCATAGTGGACAAAGGGGGCTCAGCACTCGTCGAGCAGGGGTTCTCCTCAGTCATTCAGCCTGACATGACGAATCATCTGGACCAATCATTCCGAACGAAGATATCCCCAATCGCTATCCTAGCGATCTTGGTAGGTGAGAATCTTGAAGAAGAAACTCGCACTAGTACTGCTTGGCCTAATCGCCCTCAGCATCGCATTCGCGGGCAATCAGGTTCTCGCAGCAGATGACCCGCCCGGTCCCAACGTCGGCCAAGTCCTCAAGCTTGAGTCCGTAAGAGGCTCGGCGCGAGAACTTGGGTCCGGAGAGCGTGTTCCAGCAACGCTGAAGTTGACATTGACAGTGACACACGTTAACGAGAGTCGTGTCAGGTTCGAGATCACGGGCGGCCAAATATCATTTGGCGACAACACGTACCAAGTGACTTCTGGCGAAGGACGTTTGATCGTTCACAAGTTTGGATGGGCCGAAATTCACGGCAATACAACGCTTCCTAACGGAGAGACACACAAGTTCCGTCTGGAGGGCATGCTGCACATCGAGCGTCCAGGGCTAATGTTGATTGGCCTCGCGGGCGGAACAGGCAACGAACAAAATAGGTCGATTCTGAGTTGCGTGGTCAGGCTCTCGAAGGTCTAGAGCGCACGAATGGGCAACTGCCTTCTCCCTTTTGCACTTTTCCACGTTAGATGTTCAGCTGGAAGCTAGCGGCACACGCTGAACTCGGTTCCCCAACTCGGTTCCCCCCCAGCCAAATCAAAGAGATGGGAGAGTATCTAGGCCTCATACCCCAAGCGGAAACGGAAAAGGCAACCTACACATAGAAGAGCCCCTGACGACAAACCGATAATGGGAGTATTGCGCGATGGAAGAGAAACGTGCTGTTCCCAATATGGTGTACTGCAACAAATGCGGCATTGGCAACCCAAGGTCCAACAAGTTCTGCTATGACTGCGGAAACTCGCTATTGTCGGCGACGTGTTCCTCCTGCAGTCAAGTCAACCCGCACTATGCGAAGTTTTGCGGCTCGTGCGGACGAAAACTCAGAGGCAAGGAATAGAACTCGCCGGGCCTCTCTCGTCTTGCCCCGAGACCTGATGATCAGGGCTGACGTGGACCAGATTGGTGGCGCACCTGTCGGGGGCGTCGTGAGTAATTGTGTGGCAGGGTCAGTCGGAGTATGTGTGAGAGTTGACGCGATGTATCCTGTAGGGTGTAGACTGTAAGCAGCCGGAACCGTCGGGAGTGAATGGGAGTTAGAGTCTTCGCCTACGTCGAATGATCGTTAGCGCAATCAGGCCTCCCAACAGTCCCGCAAGGATGGATTCGATCGGGAAGCCTGGGACTCCCCATGTGGACGGCGCTGTCGTGCTTGTTGCGCTTGTACTTGTTGTACTCGTGGTACTCGTTGTGGTGGATGTTGAAGTCGAAGTTACAACCACGGTCGATGTTGAGGTTGTTGTTCCGGGGATGACTTCGGGGCCGTAGTGCAGGATCAAGCCTCGATCGCCAACTATCCATCCGTTGAGCGACTCAACCATGAACACCGATCGAAGGGCCACCGACATCGAGGGCGGAACCGCGACCGTGCTAACTACGTCCCACGTTATGCCATCCCAGTGAACGATCAGGCTTAGAGGCGCCGTTTCATTCTGTCCAACCGCCCAACCATCATTCGCACTCGCCATGTAAACCGAGGTCAGGTTTCCCAGCGGCGCCGGAACACGAGTCCATTGACTGCCATCCCAATGAATTATCGTTGCATGCCTGTCTGTTCCATTGTTACCAACCGCCCAACCATTGCTCGGAGTAAGGAAATGTACCGACCTTAAGCCTCCGATGCCTAGAGGTGTTGTCACAAGACTCCAAGCTAGACCGTTCCAGCGAACGATTATCGGGCCTTTGCCCCCAGATGCCCCTCCGATAGTTGCATTACTGCCAACTGCCCAGCCGTCACTGGAGCTCAGCATGTGCACCGACCGTAGACTGGAGTTGGCGGGGGTTCCGCTCGGCACGGAAGTCCAGAGCGTTCCGTCCCATTTGAGCGTAGCAGCGCTCGCGAGTGAAGTGCCGGTTCCAACGGCCCAGCCCTCAGTCGCGCTCAACATGAAAACGTCGGTAAGATTCTGGCCAATCGCAACCCCGGGTGGAGTCACGACGCTCCACGCAACGCCGTTCCATCTGAGGATGGTCGGAGAAGTTGAGCTGCTCGTTGCGTTCCCGACAGCCCATGCGTCGGTGCTGGTTGTCATGAACAATCCGTTCAAGCTCATGCGAGAAGGCAGGGTTTCATAGTGGTTCCACGATTGTCCGTTCCAGCGAAAGATTGTTCCATTGTCACCAACTCCCCACCCATCATTGGAAGAGGACAGGTACACGGCGTTGATATCGGTGAATGTGGGACTGGTTTGAGCAAGCCATGATGACCCGTTCCAGTAGATGATTGTCTCAGCATCACCGACCGAGGCGCCAAGCGTTCCACTAGGCATAAGGAATACGTCGTTCAGGTTAACAGTGACATAGCTTCGAACGATTGACCAGGTGATGCCATCCCATCGCAGAAGCAAGCCCTCAGTGGTTGCGGTGTTCTGATCGCCCGCAATCCATCCGTCTGCTGCGCTGACCATGTGGATCGAGCGATAGTTGATCGTTATTGTGGGCGCGACCATTGGTCCAGTCCATGAGGCGCCATTCCAGTGAATTATCGTGCTGGATGCACCAACAACCCATGCATCCATTGCGCTGACGATCGATACGGAGAACAGATCGGAAGTTGTCGGTGAGGCAGTCAATGTCCAGCCGAGTCCATCCCACCTGAGAATAGTTCCAGTTATTCCGACAGCCCATCCCTGGGTCGCAGAGGAAAAGGCCACAGCGTGCAAGTCGAGTGCGCCAGCCGGCGGAGCGACCACGGACCATGCGCCTGTCGGCCAAGCTCCTGACCACCTTAGGATGATGGCTGCTCCCACCGCGTATGTGCTACCAACGGCCCAGCCGTCCATGCCGCCAGGCAACATGAACACTGAGAATATCTTGCTATTGTCTGTCACGACAGAGGCCGGAACCGTGGCGGTCACCCAGGAGGTTCCGTCCCAATGGATGATCGTGGCGTTCGTGCCGACAGCCCAAACATTGTTCGCAGCCACAATGAAAACTGATGCCAGCGTACCTGCATTGGCGGGGATTAGGGTCTGCCTCCATTTGCTGCCATCCCAAAACAGCGCAAGTCCACGATTAGTACTATCACAGCTCGGATTTCCAGTGTAGATACCGCATGTGCCACCCACCGCCCAGCCATAGTTCGGGTTGAGGATCTGCACGCTATACAGGTACGGAACCTGAAGCACTGTTGATGTGCCGTCGCGTGTTGGGTTTAGGGATCGCCATTGTGAGAGTTGCGCGGATGCGGGCAGAAACGTTGACGCAACCAGTAATCCGAGCATGGTAACCGTGAAAACCATTAACCTCTTGTTTTGTTTCATCATTCCATCAAACACCTTCCATCATTCACAATTCATTCATTCATTCACAATTCATTTCATGAGCATCATGACTCGAGTGACTTGAGGTAACGTTCCAGTGCGTCACGGGCAGCTTTGGAGCGTGAAACAATCTTCCGCTTATCGATCAAGTCGTCCAGTTTGTCCAGCATGCTCACTGGCAAAGTGACGGTCACGTTCGCCATCCTTTGACCACGCCTACCTGGCCTACCTAGCAACACTAACACCTCACATGATCACGTACGCCTGCGCCTGCGAAACACGAACAGGCCAGCCGCACCTGCGAAAAGCCCCGCCAAGATGGACTCGATTGGAAATCCTGGTATCGGTGCTGGCATCGGTGTTACAGTTGTTGTTGAGGTCACTGTGGAGTAAGTTGTTGTTGTACCGGTAGAGGTTTGTGTTGACGTAACCTGAGTGGAGACTGTTGATGTCGTAACCGTGCTCGTCGCCGTCGCCTGTTGAGTTGTGGTCGATGTGGCAGTAGCAGTTACGGTTCCGGTCGTTACTGTGACGCCTTGAATAGGGCCGAACCGCAGGATCAATCCGTCTTGGCCGACGGCCCAACCATCTTGGGACGCAACCATCCAAACATCCTCTAAGTTATCATTGACGGCGCCGGCGCGAGGAGGCGCAGGAATCGGAAGCACCCTCGACCAAGTCAAACCATTCCAGAAGAGAATGAATGGCGAGCCGTCGCCGCCCGCCACGTCTATGCCAACAGCCCAGCCTTCTACAGAGGAGATCATGTACAGCGAGTTCAGGTGCTCCCCCGCAACTAGACCGCTTGGAACAGTACTCCATCCCGTTCCGTCGCGATGAATGATCGAGCCATCGTTACCAACTGCCCAAACGTCCGTACTCGTCAAGGCTTGCACACCGTTGAGCGTAGGAGTGGCTGGCGGACTAGTTTCCGCCGCCCAGGCGACGCCGTTCCATCTCACGATCGTTCCTCCGTCGCCAACAGCCCATCCGTCAGTGGCGCTAACCATCCACACCGATCTCAGAGAGACACCGACGACGGTTCCTGAAGCAATAGAAGCCCAAAGCGTTCCGTCCCACCTCAGCATGGTTGCTGCAGCCGCCGGGGGCGCGTCGCCAACCGCGAACGCGAGCGACGGACTAACCAAGAAAACGCCGTGAAGGTCCACATTGTCGGCGACCCCGGCTGGAGAAATACTGGTCCAGGCCGCTCCTGTCCAGCGAATTATGACCGGAGGTTGGCCGCCAGCGCCATCGGGGTCGTTTCCAACCGCAAACACATTCGTTGAAGCAGTCCCATGAATCTCATTCAGTTGCGCAGCTACAGGTGCTGTTTGATAGAAGTTCCAGTTCGCGCCGTTCCAGCGCAAGATTCGCCCGGCATCGCCCACCGCCCATCCATCTGCAGAGGCTGCAAGCCATACTCCTCGTATGTCATTGGGCGAGGCGACCGGGCTTCCGACCGAGTTCCAGTTTGAGCCGTTCCATCGTATGATTGTGCCACCATCGCCAACGGCCCATCCGTCCGAACTGCTCAACATGTAGATCGAATTCAGATCAGCCGTGACTGGGACATTCGGCGCCGCAAATGCTGCCCAGGAGACACCATTCCAACGCGCGATACTCGCATAGATGTTTGGCGCTGCAACATCTCCCACCATCCACTGATCTCCGCTTGAAACCATGAAAGTCGACCTCCAGACCGCGCCCCCAATCACAACTCCGCCCTCGACGGTCCAAGTCGCCCCGTTCCACCTAGTCCTGATATCACCGTCACCAACTGCTAACGCTGATGCCTGGCTGAGTACGTAGACACTTCGCAGTGTAACGGGTATGACACCTGGGTTTTCAAAGTTCCAACCGCCGGCGCTTCCATCCCATCGCCAAGTAGTACCTGCTGCGCCTCCAGACGGGTTGCCGACAGCGAATCCGAAAACTCCCGCTCCCCCACTCCCTGGCGGCAAGAGCCAGACCGAACGCAGCGTATCGGGCCCCGGACCCAAAGGAGGTGTATCAGCCGTAAAATCGGCGACCGGAGCAACGGGAACGAGATTAGCGTCAGGGATTCTGATAATATTCGGCGTCCCATCCCCCACAGCGAACGTCAACCCATCCGATCTGACAAAAATTCCAAGCAGCCCCGTCGTTCCAGCAGGCAGGAGCACGCTGCGGTCAACCCAACCGATTCCGTCCCACTGAATCAGCACGGCATCAACCGGAGCCGTATCGAATCCGACTGCAAGACATCTTGTCGCCGAGAGGCAGGATACAGATTGTAGGGAAATTGTCGGATCGCCCGTGAAGGGGGTTAGAACCTCGCTCCATCTATTCCCGTCCCAATAGATTGCTCGTCCTTGCTCACCGACGGCCCACCCCGATGAGGAGCTAGTCATCCACACGTCGTTCAGATCTGCGAAGATAGGATTGATAACCCTCCATTGGCCCGGCTGAGCCCAACTATACGAAGCAGCGAACGCAATCAGGATAGCACATATCATTACTGCTCCGACTATGACTCCCCTTCTACCCTTCACTTCTCAATCACCCTTTTTCCCAGTCTCATGATCATGATGCATTAATCAACAGACTTTAGGAACCGCTCCAAGGCTTCGCGGACGACCTGCGAGCGTGAGCGGACTTTGCCCTTGTCAATCAAGTCGTCCAGCTTGTCCAGGATCGTCAGGGGTAGGCTCACGGTTACGTTCGCTACCCGTTGACTTGGCCTTCCTGGCCTACGTGGCAACATGGACACTCCGCATCATCTTCGCCCGCGTCAACCCGACACAGACAGGCCTGCCGCGCAAACCTATTCAAAGCGAAAGTATTGGCAATTAGCATTAATTGATTCCACACACGAATATGTCTAGAGCACTCGGATTATACGGGCGCAATACTCAAGCCGATGGCCCTTGTGCCCAGCTCTTATCATGTCAACCCGGCCCCTTCAGGCTAACTATGGGTCTCTTGCTGGTGAAAAGTCAGCTCATATGGAATCCTCAGCGGCATCTCAACGCCTCGACTGAAGCGAGGAGACCGCATCAGACAGTTGTAGACCAAGTTGGCTTTGATCTGGTTGCAAGTCGGCGCCGTTGTGCTGCATCTGAACTTCTGCTTCCACAAGTGGCAAACACAGACAAAAGAGAATCCAACAGGCATTCTGCCTGCAATCCATTCCTGCTGAACGAAGGTTACCTTGCCACACTACTATCGGCACGCGGTGCTCTAGCACTAAACGCTATCAGGCGCAACTTGAAGATTTCAGCCTAAGGAAAGAAAGACCCGACACCCCTCAGCGCACCATAACCTCCGGGTATGAACCTGTCGTTCGTCGTGCTCTTGTGTGTGGGTCAGCCGGTGCGCGGCTCTGTTCGGTTGATGGCTGTTCGTTTCGGCTGTTCGGCATCGGCGGTTTGTTTCTTCCCCTCGGGCGAATTCTATAGATAGCGAGAATAAGCAGTGCAGTCCCGAGAACAATAGATACTGTCCCCTCCACCAATTGCGCATTCGCAATTCTTTCTAGCATGTGTGCATCTTGCGGACACATGATTCTGAAGCTCATGCAAAACCTGTGGATTACCTCATTGAAGGTTCTCCACACGAAGATTCCGAAGTCTCCCCATTCTGGTCGAGATATCGCAAGGTCAAGCCCAGATGCTTCGGGATGAGTGTGGAGCCACGCCAGTAACCCTAAATTGTCCAGCCCAACTTGGAGTATTACTATTCCCGCACAGATGAAAAACGCCCCTACAACGAGAATAGCGACAGCTTCAAGAGTTGGGTTGAGGATTTCTTGCGATATCGCCGCGAAATCCTCTACAGAAAGGTACCTGAACTGGAACCAGCAGTTCCCTTCATACTTGCTAACCAGAGCGTGTTTGTGTTGTTCAGTCCGAATACTGGAACCCTAACAATGAGGTACTATCGAAGTAAGGCGGATCGAGACATCGTACAGGTGAAGGAAATCGCTCAATACCGTCCACACGACGACGAGATGTCTGAGGAATTCACTCTACCGCCAAGGACAGAACTCTTGAACGAGACCAAAGCCTTCAGCCGTGCAATGAAGGAGCGGCAGTACAACGAATGGGGGCATCCCTATTTTGCGGCTGCCAATGACCTTATGCAACACATAAGACGCTACAATAACAGTGTCCCTGAAGCCTACCTGGATGCAACGTATCTGACCGAAGCGAAACTGCGGCACTGGACCGTTTCGTACATTGACACAGTGAGGGAACTCTCGGAGAGATTCCCCGAGGTTGCTGAGTATTTCGAGACCTTCAGGAAGGGAGTCGTAGCCATTCATTTCTACAGTTTAGATGAGCCCAGGAATGGGTGGATTAGGGACGGAGTGATCTCTTCACATTACGTGCAAACTGAAGTGGACAGAATCGAGACTGTCAGACTAGAAAACAGGGCGGAGATCCGCAACGTGGACGAGATACTCAAATCGAAATTTGGATTCTCACCGAAGGACGCGTTTCTCAGTACGAGCTCGTCGATCCTGTACTACTTGAGAGAAAAGCTAGATGCGGGCTAGTTTCCTCGCATTCGAGGTAATTGTGAGAAACCTAGATTTGACTCTGAGTCGATAACGTCAAATGTCGAACCTCTGTAGGGTAGGTCGACTGCACGGCTCGGTATTTGCGAATGAAATCGGCGTGGGTAGTGATTCCTTGCTGGAACGAAGGAGAGAGGATAATGGGCACTCTGAATTCTTTGGCGAGCCAGCACCGACCACCCGATTCTGTCGTGTGCGTTGACGATTGCAGCACCGATAATACCTATGAAGTTTTGATGGGGGCAAGATCCAAGCAGTTTCCTTTTCGTTTGTTGGTAGCGAGAACCCCAAAGAGATCTCTTCGGGCTGGAGCCGTCAACCAAGGGCTCAAAGTAGTGCCCAGACGTTGCGACTTTGTCGTGCTCATGGATGCAGATACGCTACTTGATCCGGATGCTATCGGCAATGCGCTCTTTGAGCTTGCTGCCAACCCTGAGGCTGGGATGATATGCAGCACGAGCTACGTGAGAGAGGGTAGCGGCCTGCTGTATAGGCTGCAGAAACTTGAGTACGGAGGCATTACTCACACGCGTTATCTGGCAAGATCCAATGTTCTCATCTCTCATGGACTTTTTTCGATGATACATCGAAAGGCGCTGCGGGCAGTGAAGTGGAGACTTGACGAGGGCATGCTCCTTGAGGACTATGATCTGACGGTCCGGGTGAAGCTCGCTGGGTACAGATGCATCTTCAGCAACAATGTCAGGGCGTATACGAGCCTGCCGAAGAGTTGGGCAGGTCTATACAGGCAACGCAGAAGATGGTCTTTGGGTGGTCTGGATGTTGTTGCGAAATATGGTTGGGTCGAACCTTTGAAAGGGGATATCTTCTCCCACTTTCTATTTCTGACTCTGTTCACGGCAATTGTCGCTTGGGTTATATTTCGAACTACAATGTCCGGGCCTATTTCGTTTGGCTTTCGATTCACCTTGGAGCCGTGGTATCTGCTTCCACTCGGGGTCGCAGTTCTCGGCTATTTCTACAATCTGTTGTCGATGCGATTCATACCGAACAGGGACTGGAAGGATTGGCTGATTAGGATGACGATGGTTCTTGAGATCGTCTACGCGACGTTTCTGTCAGCAATCACATTGTACTGTTACTTGCTCAAGCTGCTTCGAAGAAAAGTCACTTGGTAACGAGAGTGGTATCTTCCACAGACTAGTTGAGACTGAAGTCTGAAGTTCTGCGCCTTTCGTCGATGGAAATGCTGCCGTTCTCAACTTACCAAATCGAGAATGGAATGCCACGATTATTAGAAGCATATTGTGGGACTGACGGTCCGAGTGGCAACATAGTTTCCAGACGCAATCGAATTGCTCGGTTCTGTTTTATTCTATTCAGTTTCTAGGCTTCCCCATTCGAAAAAAATGAAAGCGCCACCCATTTTCAAGTGTTTGTAAGAGCGACGTGTTAATAGGGACTGAAATCTATGGGAGCGGCCAAAATCCCGAGGGTAAAGTGATGTCGAGAAGTTTTGAGATGATAACAGTAGGAACTTTTGCCGCGACAGCGTTCACTGTTGCGAACGCGACTACGACAACGACGACAATAAACGGCGCCAACTATGTCCAAGGTCCCGGATCGGGACAGCTTGCCTTGGGCGCATTGTATTCTTGGCTTTCTCCATCTTTGACTTCCAGCTCAGGCCTGGTGCCCACTGCATTGGGGGCTGCTGTACTGTCCGCAGTTCTTGTTGGACTCTCTGCGGTGGGTATCTGGGCGCTTTATGCTTTTTCGAAGAGCATTTACTTACTTGCAAAAGACAGCAAAATGAAAACGATATCGAGAGATGTGGCGTAGACTCACAAGAACTGAGATGGCTCCCCTCTCACACTCTAATAGCTTGTTTGGCATCTAAGGGAGTTCCAAATTCCCGTCAAGGAATGGGCGGCTCTCTTGGTGTGACCACGAAACTGGTTCCATTACGTAGAAGCGGTGAGTTGTCGGTAAGAGCTATCGCCGCATTTGCTTTTACTCTGACCAACACTAGGCTGTCGTGCCAGTTGTGATCTATGGCAAGATCTACTCCCTGTATAGTCGCCATGCTGTCTGTGAACACCACCCTGTCGAAGGAGGGAAGATTCTGTTCTTCGCAGATGGATCTGCACACAAGAGGTGCCTCGACTATCCACTCTGCAGATCGCATCGAAGATCTGTACCGGACAACCACCGTGTATTCTCTACCAGTAGCTAGGTTCTGTATCGTGATTCTCCACTGGTCCGGCTGTTTGACCAAGGCTATCGTGACTGTTACATTGTCGCCGGCGTGAACTTCTAGAGCCACTCGGATTTGTGAATTCGGAAAGAGTTCGTACCAAACGTAGTATTGTATCACATTAGGGAGAAGGTTCGCCTCAACTCCTGCCTGTATCAGAGTTTTGTCGCCTGCCAGAATACCCCCGACTCCAACCCAGATTGCCATCATGCCCGTTGTCGCGTCTTTGTGGAGAAGTGGAACAGTCCACATGCCCTTGACCGCGGTTATGATCCCTTGAGGATTCTGGCCATCGGTGGCAGCGACATAGCCGCTCCAGTTCAATGTCAGAATGCTCGCACAAGTCTGGGCGGAAACAGGGATAGCCCTGACGAAGATTCCGATTAAGACTACCGCCATGATGAACAGGCTTGGTGCAGTTCTTGCGACTCTCAACGCAGGATAGCCATGTACTGGACCCCGCAAGAGTTGCAGTAACCATTGTGTAACCGAGGTCCTTAGCGCTCGGTGACAGCGCTAGGACCGAACCAGGCGAAGAACTATCCTATCGAGGAATTGGATCAATTCATCATATGCTTGGACGCTATTGACGGATCTAGGAAATCGTCCCGTGTGAACGAGGCTGTGTCTTATCCGAATGAAGTTAGGGTCGCTCTTCGTGTAGGGAATCGCGAAGTGGCCCAAAAGAGTCGTCATCTTCTCTCTGAGACTTCTGCGGCCGGGTCTTCGTAGAATCCTCTTGACTAGCGCGCCTACCAAGCCGGGCCGTTTCCATTTTTTTTGTGAGGTCAGTCCGAGCTGCACAACAGACCGTTTGATCTTTGCGTTAGTCTCATACAACTTGTCCAAGAAGGTGTCGTAGATCCAACGATGAGTCTCCTCGTCTATTCCTGCCTCGGAATCAACCTTGTCCCTGAGGAGTCCTAGTAGCCTCCTCGTGTGATCTAGATCTGATCTGACTTGAGAGACAATTTGCTCGAAGGATATCTTGCCGGGACGGCCTCTCTCTTCTAGTGAGGGAGGAGGCGAATACTTGGCTTTTGGGCCTTCTCTCAAGTGTCTCACGGGACTGACCTAGCATAGTCCGCCTGCAAAAAAGCTTGAGGGCGTTGCTGACCAAGCTGAGCGGTACTCGATCTAATGAGAGTCGTCGTCGGGTCTCTTCGTGCGGGCACCCAAATTTGAACCGTCTTCAAGAGGAGGGGTGTCGTCGTCGGGCCTCTTGCTGCGCACACACACAAAGCAAAGACAAAGCGCGCAGTCCTCAATTTGCTGACCGCTGCTTCATCCTCTTGCTCCGGCTCTTGATTGCACTGATGATCGATAGCAGAACCCCAACTCCGATGAATGAGTATCCTATTAGAGGGTCATCACCAAATATGATTCCGACGACTACAAGAGTCAGTCCAAGAGTCAAAAGAGCGTTGTCTTCCTTTGTTCGTTCTTTCTTCCTTCTTAGGAGAATAACGACAACGAAAATGGCTGCGGCGCCGATCGCGATCAGTAGCCATAGCCATTGGTCCATCAATTCACGGTCTGCTCCAATCATGATCCCAGAGGCCGTAAAGGTGCCACTGAACATAATTCTTCCTGTGTTGGTGCGGCAATCGTAGTCTGAACAGTCGTCGTCGGGTCTCTTGGTGCGCACACACACAAAACGGGAGTTCAAATTACGGCGCCCGCACCAGCTGACCCACACACACAAAGTTCCGAACGAAGACGCCCACCACGGATCAGCTACGAGAGCCGAGAAAGCTTTGAGCGCAGCCATTCCCTGCGATAGCGAGAAAGGAACCGGAGATTTCTAGTTACGAGGCTTCTTCCACGGTTCTACAATCAGAACTGCGACTGCTCCGACAAGCCCGAGCAACGCCACATATGGCGCGAAGACGGCGAGTCTATTCACGGGTTGAACGCAGCCACCAACCGCAGCGCACGATGGGCACGTGCTGGGAACGTCAAACAGGGCACTGGCCGAACCCTGGAGTACTCTCTGTCTCTTTGGAGTCTTCCTCTCTCTTTGGAGTCTTCCCACTGTGCCCAGACTGACGAAACCTAGGCATCTATCGCGTTCTTAATCAATGTGCAGATGAACCTCATTCTGATCTCCACATTCTTTCTATCTTCTCCTGAGGTCTTGACATTGTGGGCAACGAGATTTCCGACGGCAACCAGCTCATTAAACCATGTTCTGAGATTTCCCTGATCTGTGAATACGCGCTCGAATCTCGTCCAGTCCTTGGTGATTATCCTGTAGAAGTGCGGGTCCGCTTGATGCTAAATCCTGCGCTTCTTCACAGCCATCGCCGCAGCTATAGCCCCTAGCAGCGCTATCAAGGACAGGTATGGCGTCAGGATGGCTGCCTTGTTCAGCGGCTCAAGGACGCCCCCTACCGGAGTTCCAGAGTCTAGGGACAGGGTGCCCCATGTATCCTCATTGGAGTAGTCTAGATTCAGAGGCCACACGTTGTCATGGGTTGTTGTAGAATCGTACGACATGCTCGGCTTGAAGATGACCTGAGGCGAGGAGAAGTCCACAGACTGCCCCGGCATCGCATTGATCAGGCTAAGAGGAATGCTGAACTCGTAGATCCTGTGAGGCGTGGGGGAGTTTGGGCTGTCACCAAAACCTACCGTCGCGGTGACGCCGGCACTAGATGTCTGTCCGGTTGGCTGTGCTGTGACAAAGACAACGACGCGCGTCTCGGAATCAAAGTTGAACACAAAAGCGCATTCATCGTAGGCGATTTCAGTCTCGTCGCCTACAGCGTCCACCATAACGTAGAGATTGGAGAGATCGTTAACGAAGTAAGCGTAGGTCGGTAGGACATAAGTATCTGGGTAGGTTGGCGTCTGGAACACTATCTGCGGATCCGACCATTCTCCCGTCTCGAACGCTCCATTTATGCTGGGCGCAGTGTCCGCCCACCTGCTGCGGATCACCGGGCGATCAGCCGAAGCCGACCGAACGACGGGAACGACAAGCATCATAAACAACAAAACGACGACGCAGAGCAGAACCGGGCGTCTCAGCAAACTATCTTCCCCCACTGTGGGCCGAATGAAGTATGTGAGGGCTAACTAACATATTTCAATTTACCCTACCCGAATGGTGGTGGCGGGTCAGCTGGTGCGCACACACACACACAAATCCAACCAAGTACGACGGTTCAAATTCTGGTGCTCGCACCGAGTGACCCACACACACACACAAAAAACTACTCCGCCCTCCTGGTCCTGACGCCTCCTACTCGTTAGGGGAGGAATCCCCTGACAACCCCCTCTTTCCTTGTCAACTGTGACGGGACAACGGAATACCCAAAGCGTGAAATCCTCGCACAAGCGAACTACTATACAGACTTGCTGAGATTCACGGTTCGCCTGTCTGGCGTTCGCTGATTCCTACTGCGTGTACGCGAGCGCCAAAGAGGGGCGTAGTGACAAGAACTCACCACAGGTGGGGGAGGGCAAATGAGCGGCGAGCAGAGAAGACTGGCAGCGGTAATGTTCACGGACATCGTCGGGTACAGCTCCCTAACACAGAAGAACGAGCGACTGGCCCTTGAGCTCCTCGAGGAACACAGAAAGATAGTCCGCCCAATAATCACCCGCCACAACGGCCGCGAAATAAAGACGATGGGTGATGCTTTCCTCATAGAATTCGGAAGCGCCCTCGAAGCAACACAGTGCGCAATAGACATACAAAAGACGCTTCCCGACCATAATCAACAGTCAACAGTCGAAAGACGCGTTCATCTGCGAATCGGAATTCACCTAGGAGATGTCTTACAGCGACAGAGCGATGTTCTCGGAGATGCAGTCAACATTGCGTCAAGAATCGAACCGTTGGCGCAGCCGGATGGGATCTGTATATCTCAACAGGTCTACGATCAAGTCAGAAACAAAATAGACTGCTCCATTGAAGACCTTGGACCACTTCAATTGAAGAACATAGATTACCCGATTAGTGTGTACAGGATCCTGCCCTCTCGGGAGAACAGCGAAATAAGCCAAGTCAGCCTCGACAGGAAACGAATCGCCGTACTACCATTCTTGAATATCAGCCCTGACCCGAAGGATGAATACTTCGCGGACGGACTTACGGAGGAGCTGATAGCGCGGCTTTCAACCATTAGCGGGCTCAAGGTGATCGCTCGAACATCCATGATGCGGTTCAGAGGCACAGCCAAGAGTGTGGGCGAGATAGGGAAGGAACTGAAGTCCGGCACAGTACTTGAGGGCAGTGTTCGCAAGGCGGCGAATAGACTGCGGGTCACCGCCCAGCTGATTGATGCTACGACCGAAGAGCACCTTTGGGTGCAGAATTATGATAGGCAGCTTGAGGACGTCTTTGCGATTCAGACGGAGGTTGCCCAAAATGTGAGTGATGCCCTGGAAACGCAACTACTAAGGGAGGAAAGAGAACACATTGAGAAGAAACCTACCGGGGACATCGGCGCCTACACACTCTACCTGAAGGGCAGATACTACTGGAATGAGAGATCCAGAGACGCTCTCGAAAAGGCAATCAAGTATTTTGAAGAAGCGATAAGGAGGGATCCTGGGTTTGCTCTTGCCTACGCGGGGTTGGCTGACAGCTACATTGTACTCGTGGATCATGGACATCTTCCTCCAAGTGAGGGTTATCCAAAAGCCAAACAGGCAGCGACAAAAGCGCTTGAGCTTGACGAGACACTAGCCGAAGCTCACACCTCACTCGCCAATATTCTGAGTTGCCAATGGGATTGGCTCGGGGCGGAAGAGGAGTTCGCCAAGGCTCTAAGAGGCAATCCTAGCTACGCGACAGCGCATCATTGGTATTCCATCCACCTTGGAACGCTTGGACGCTTGGACGAAGGAATCAGGGAATTGAAGATCGCGGAAGAACTTGATCCTCTTTCGCCAATGATACATGCGTATGCGGGTATTGTCTACTTCTGTGCTCGTAAGTATGACATTGCATTGGCAGAACTTGACAAGGCGCTGGAGCTTGATCCGAATTTTGTGCCAGCACATGCTAACCGTGTTGATGTCTACTTGGCCAAATCAATGTTCGAGGAAGCTCTGGCGGAACTGGAGCGGGTGCTGCCCTTTTTCCAACCACTCTCGACCGCTATGAGAGCAGAAGTCGGGTCTGTCTATGCAATAGCAGGGCGGACTGAAGAGGCGAAGCGGATTTTGCGAGAATGCGAAGAGGCTTCTGCTCATGAACGTGCTGAAGATGTAAACCATAGGGCTCTAGCGATCATTCACCTGAAGTTGGGTAACAAGGATCGGGCTCTTGAATGGCTTGAGAAAGCGTTCGAAGCCCGGACAATTACTCCTTTCCTAGTCAAACTTTCCCCGTACTTTGACGAAATCACTTCTGATCCGAGGTTCGATGAGCTGATGAAGAAAGCCCGTGCAGCCTACCCAGGGGCTTGAGTATGAGTAATAGAACTTGGCGTGAAGTGACCTTGAACAGTAGACGGGCTACAAGTGAAACGTCAGTCGCGCCATCGTCGCGAAAAATCCCGGCTCCTTTTTTATGTGTGTCTCCCCCCAGCCCAAGCATGAGGAAGAGTTCTGAGACGGCAAGTATGCCTCTAACGCACTTACACGTCCCTTTCTCGACTTCCACGTCCCCCACCAACAAGCCCAGATACCTATATCCCCGGTCTCTTGGTGCGGGCGTCGTAATTTGAACCCTCAGGAGAGAAGGAGGATTTCGTCCTCATCGTGCACCAAGAACGAATTGGCACTCGTTGGTACAGGCGGTTCGATACCCTATATAGTGGGTTCAGACCACTTTGAAGGTTCGAGCGGCAGAATCTTGGTCACCAAGATTGGTCTCGTTTCTAGGCTTGACGGAGACGACGCGCTGAAGGTCGCATTGAGACTCTACAAGGGCATGACCAGGAAGGATCTGAAGGTCCTACCGGAGGAGCAGCTCTCACAGGTCGCCAAGCTACCGGGAGGCGTCCCATTCTCCAAGATGGATGCTGACCTCATCGTCACTGTCGGCGGGGACGGCACGGTCCTGAAGACTTGCATGGGGATTCCGAAACCTGAGACGCCCATACTCGCAGTCAACATGGGCCGGAGAGGCTACCTCACGGAGGTTGACCCTGAAAACGCAATGCATGCCATCGAGAGCTACCTCAAGGGCACCTGCAAGAGGGAAGAGCGAACCAAGCTCTCCATCACGGTTGAGGGCGAGACCACCGTTGACGGCCTCAACGAGGCAGTCATCACCTCCGGAACACCATCCAAGATGCTACACTTCATGGTCTCGATCGACAAATCACAACTGCTAGAGTTTCGCGGCGACGGCCTCATCGTCTCCACGCCCACAGGCTCGACTGCGTATTCTCTCTCAGCGGGCGGCCCAATCGTCGACAATTCCGTCGAAGCTTTCGTGGTGACATTCATCTGCCCACTCGAACATCTGACCCCACTCGTTCTCTCTATGGATAACAGGATCAAAGTCGAGCTGATGGACCCGAAACTGAAGGGAACACTGGTCATTGATGGACGACTCCAACGTGAGCTTCATCCTCAGACATCAGTCACAATCACTCGATCAACCCACAAGGCGGTGTTCGTCCGCCTCGGCCCAATCCGCTCTTTGAGAGGGCTCATGCGTCTCCGCCCAACACCACGTAACACTCACTGATCGTTCCGCAAGGATTCGTCTCTCGCTAGTGACCTGCTCGTCGGACCAATGATCTCACTCAAGAGCCACCCAGTCACCGAAATCATGCACATGGTTCGAGCGGAAGAACTGGAAGACCTTAAGAGACCACTGGGGCTTCCAAGAGGCAGGTTCGATCAATGATGACCCATTCCAGATTCTACTATGCGTTCGTGGTGCTTCTGATCACCACTCTGACGGTATCCGGATTTGTGGGCATTCCTCAGACTGTAGCAGCATCGTCTGACTTCGGGCGCTCGGTCACGATTCCGGTGAAGGTGGTCTTGGTTGGGTTCGATGAGACGCAGATCGACACGCGCTATCTTGCTTGGAGCGGCTCAGGGAAGAACCTCCCAGACGCCATCACGAACATCGACCTCGACACCGGCAACAGCACCGGCATAGTCTTCCGACCGCAGTACAGTATCAGCTTCGCTTCGAGCAGCTTCAGAGACAGCTTCGTAAGTTACCTACGCTCTATTGAGAGGATGACGCACGGCAGGAATCCTTGGTTCGGACAGTATCAACTGGACACGGACAACCCAGACTATGTCACTTCTGTACCGCTCGCAACTGATTACGTCGTCTACGATGCGAATTCAGTTGAGGACTGGCTGTGGAATCATGGCAGTGATGTCGGCGGATATCCAGAGGATGGCTGGACGATTATCGTAGCTTACTTGCCGGAGCTTCCGTCGGTCAGCTGGATGGATGTTCAAGCGTTCAAGCGAACCAACGGAGAGGAGCTTCCCAAGACGATGCCGCATTATTATGGTATCTCGCATACTGATGCGGACCTCGGCTACAAGGCGAGGTATCGGGATTTCATGAACGCTTGGGGCGGCCACCATAGGATGTGGTTCGTTGACCTAAGCGCGGGCCCAGTCTTCAACTCGGAATATGAGGACCTCCCACTCCAAGTCGCCATCGGCGACAACAACATCGACATCACAAGAGGCTTCGGCAAGAGCTGGCTCACGGAGTATGTCTCCGACTATGTTTGGCAGGCGACGCTGAACTTCGTCGCACCAAGCTTCGTCTACTACCCGCAGTACGTGCCGAACTACCAGATTGACGTCTTCATACTTGATGACCGTAACTCCGATGAGAAGCAGAAGGTCCCAATAGAAAACACCGTAAGCAAGGACATGATCGCGTCAGCGCTGCAGGGTCTGGTGCCCTACTCCAAGGTGACTGTGAACCTCAACTTTCCAGAAATCAGTGACCGCATGCACGAACTAATCAGATCAAATAGGAAGTTCGCTGATTCGTGGATCTACGGTAGCGTCTTCGGTTCGCCTCAACGTTATGAGGTTGTTGACTTGAGACCGATCTATAGATACGTGCTCGACAGCATCGGACTACTCGACCCCAACCCACGCCTAACAGAAGACACGATGACGATTCCAGTCTTCGCCTTCGCCCTCAGTGGCGAGACATACTTCACATACGCGTACAAGTGGGACATCGGAAAGATCGACTGGGAGACAGGAGCGCTTCTCGGCATTGCGCTCAAAGAATGCGTGTTCGTTTCCTTGAACCAGTGGGAATTCACCCGCGGCGAGCAAGTTGACCCGCCACAGCCAAGCAAAGGTGACGGCTTCACTCAAACAATCATCCATGAAGTCGGCCACGAGTTCGGCCTGATGCACCCCCACCAGTACGGTAACATCGGCGACTTCGTCTACTCAGCGATGGGATACTTCACCGACGACTACGAATTCGGCATCGTTGACAAGGACGCACTGCAACGCACCCATGCCTACCAAATCACCATGAAAGCCGAAAGGCTGCTCAACCAGATGGGCCTGTCACTCGTATCAGTAGGAGCATTCGAGGCACGCAACAAACTCACAGAGGCATACTCAGCTCTTGCGAAGATGCAGTATGCGTCAGCAATCCAGCCGGCAATTGAAGCATACAGGCTCGTGGCGGCAACCAACTCAGTGCTGGCCTTGTCTCCGTACATCTTCGGTGCGCTCGCATTGTGCCTCATCGTCGTCTTAGTTGCCCTGGTGGTCATGAAGAGGCAGACGACACGCGGCAAGGAACCCTCTGCAACCCGGACCCATGCCGTGGCCGCACGATGTTGTGGTTCGTGTGGAAACGAGATCACCCCGCAGAGTCTCTACTGCGAGCACTGCGGAGCCAAACAAACATAGAGAGCGAGAGGGACTTTTCTCTCTCTACACCATTTTCTTGCTGAAGCTTTAATTGCGCGTGTGGCTCGCCGGTCACGATAGGCTGAGTTGGAAGCCTCGGACAGCGGCAAACGTTTGATTCTCCCGAATAATGGCCCAGCGAAGGTCTTGGTGTTAGACACGTCTGCGTTTGTGATGGGTCTGAACCCTTCAGCGCTCACCATGCCCGTGTACTCGGTTCCGGAGGTGGTTGGTGAGCTGATCCCTGACAGCTTGCCGCATACCAGGTTCATGGCGGCCCGCGATTCCGGTCGCCTCATCATGAGGAAACCAACACCGAAGTCCATCACCGCTGCTCAGAAGGCTTCGTCACAGGTTGGCGACGTGGGCGTCCTATCAAGCGCGGATGTTGAGGTTCTTGCCCTCGCACTTGAACTGAAAGAAAACGGCCTATCGCCCGCAATCGTCAGCGACGACTACGCGATACAGAACGTCTCGGAGACACTTGGCATCGAGCATGCCTCACTCTCAACCTTTGGAATAGCCCGCAAGTTTGATTGGATCTACTACTGTCCCGCCTGCTTCAGAAAGTACGCGGCCGAAGATGCTGATCGCGTGTGCAGGGTCTGTGGAACCCGCCTCAAGAGGAAGGTCATCAGAAAGGGACCGGCGACGAGAAAGGTCGGCCGCAAATAAGTGAAGCCGCAAGGTCACAGCCAAGGGGCATACTTGGAACAACTGGGGTCCTGCTTCTCGGGTCTTCTCAAGTGCGAAAGGAGCCCAAGCCGATACAGAGTTCAGGTAGCCAAGTCACAAGTCTTAAGTTGGAGCGGGCGTGCATTTGCGTCGGGTCTCAATATGTCGTTTCGAATTCATAGAGCGTTGATATTCTGTATCGTGATCACTCTGTCACTGTTAGTGGTTTACACGCCTCAGGCGGCCGCTGCGACCGTCTCGATCCCTATCACGATCAAAGGAATGCCATCTTCCGTGCAGGTTTCAGTCATAGTGGACGGAAGCCAACAAGGAACCATCCCAGGAGGGGGAACCAAGAGCTTCAAGGTCGACAAGAGCAAGGCACACACCTTCCAAGTTGACTCTGAGATCAAGGGACAATGCTCCTCATACGAAAACAGAGAGGTCTGCAGTAGGCACAAGTGCGAGAACAATGTCTGGAACCTAGACGTTGTATCAACGCAGAACTGCCAGACCGTTCCGGTCTGCTATGATGTCTGGTATTGCGATCCGTGGGACCCGACCTGGTGCTGGTGGGACTACTACTGCAACTATGAGCAGCAATGCTGGACAAGCACCGAGCTGACCGACAAGGGACACACCTTCGAATTCTACACGGAACACGAAGTGGCGGTCAATGACGTCCACGGACAGAACGTAGACAACTGGGTCAGGGATGGTGGAAGCATTACCCTCTCTGCGCAACAGTCCGTTGCAACTATAGACGAAAGTGACGTGAAAGAGAAGGACGTCTTTCAGGCTTGGATCGTGAACGGGGCTCGAATGACGAGCAGAGACCTCCCGCTCAAGATAGACAAGCCATACTACGCCAAAGCGGAATACGCAACCGAGACCCAGTTCAAGGTCAAGGTGTCCTCAGATTACGGCAACCCCACCATTGACAACGCTGACGGCTGGTACTTGAAAGGACATGAAGCAACCGTTTCAATCGAGAAAGAGCTCCCAGCGGACGGGTTCATGGGAGCGTTGGGTGGAAGGAGGATATTCGTTGCATGGCGCAGCCCACAGGGAATCGAATCCAAAGACCCAACCTTCACGTTTGCAGTACAGGAGCCAACGACGCTTCGGGCAGAATGGAGGGCCGACGACTCGATGCCGATCACAATCCTATCCGCCCTTGGAATCATCATTATTGCAGCATTAGCCGTGTTCGTCTTGTATAGCAGAGGGGTCTTCAGATCAAAGGCGGCAAAAGCAGAGCCAACGGAGCTGGAGAAAGCAAAGGCGGAGATAGAGAGACTGAAACAGGAACAGGAAGAGATGAAGAGACCCGCAAAGAGGAGACTCGCAAGGAAGAAGAAACCTCCGCCCCCGGCAGCGGAAACTACAAGCACGTGACTAGTGTCCCAGCAGAAAAGACCGCTCGTGAAGTTACATTAGGCGCGTCATCCGTACGTAGTGGAAAAGGTAGAGCTGAGCATATCCAGCCCATGACCTGTATCGTTCCCGGAGAAACCTCGCCACCTTCTCGGTGCTGACACTAGCACCTTCAAAGTACAGCTTTCGTACGATTCTGTGAATCCAGATGTCCACCGGAGCGGCTTCCGTTTTGCCGAGACCATAGAGGAGGAAGCAGTCCGCCACTTTCGGCCCGATTCCAGGCAAATCCATCAGTCGCTCCTTGGCCTTCTCATAGTCTTGATTTCGCAGGTCCTCGAGGTCTAGTTCTCTGTCCCTCACTCTGCGGGCTGCCTCAATCATGTACTTCGCTCGGTATGTGACTCCGGTATTCTCGAGTTCTTGCACGCTTGTGGACGCGAGCGCCTCTGGGCTCGGGAAGAGATGGATTGTTGAGCCGTCGGACAGTCGGGCTGCGCGGCCGTAGAGGTTTCTGACCAGCTTCATAGACTTCGTCCAGAGGACTATGGAGTTGTGTTGGGTCGAGATGGAGCTGATCAGGCTCTCGAATGGGTTATTGCCCTGCATCAGTCTCAGGCCACGGAGCGGGCCAAAGGTCTTGGAGATTATGTCTCCCTTCGACGGGTCGAACGCATCGTAGAAGGCGTTCAAGTCGTCTTGGAGTCTGAGGACTCTGACTATGTGGTCGGTGACTGCTTCTGCGAGACCAGGGTGGCCGTCCTCTGAGGTTATCGTGATCTTGAGGTGCGGCTCATCCGTTGTTCCCGCTTGGCGGACGCGATATTTTGCGGCTTTTCCCGAGAACTCGTCCACATCAGCATAGTAGCCGGATTCGAGATCCCATTGTGGTTCGCCGGTCTGGCCGCTCATGAGGGTCGATTCAAGATCAAGCGGCCCCTTGATCCTCTCTCGCGGGATCTCGGTCTCCTCATCCAAACGCATTCACCGAATCGCTCAACATGATACTACGAATCGTCCTCATTTCCCATGGGATTCAGAGGTCTTCTTCCTGTTGCGTGCGCTCGTTCCAGACCTTCCTATCCTTCTCTTCCCCTTCCGCCTTGATCAGGAGTGATCTCTTCGGGTCTCGCAACGGTATGATGAAGTATTCGATGACTGAGCCGTCGTCGCGTTTCAGTGTCAACTTCGTCTTCTTGTCCGCCAGCTTGAGTGTTTCAGGGTTCAGATATTTGCACATCACGAATGATCCGCGGGAATCGAGCGCTCTGACTTCGAGTTTTCCAGATTTTCCTTTCGTGAGGACTTGATCTGAGAAGTCCATGTGGATCAGGGAATGTCGGTTTTGTGGCTGGGCCGGTTAAGTCTTGCTATTCACGGCGTGCGTTTCTGGAAGGCAGCTATGAAGAAGCCCGCATCATGCCTGTGCGGGTGAAACCTCTGACAGTGCTCAGTAGGCTTGCCCTCGATCGATATTGCGTGATCGCCAAGCATGGGTGACTGCTTCTCAATGGATAGGTTGCATGTGGCATCTGCGTGGAGGGCGTTCTCCTCGCACTCCTGCAGGCTCAGTGTGCAGACGCTGTAGACAACCCTTCCTCCAGGCTTGACAAGTCTGGATGCTACGTCAAGGAACTGTTTCTGGTATCTTGCGAGTGCTTCGATCTCGCTTCTGGAGGCGTACTCGTAGACTTTCGGCATTATTCCGAGCGCACTGCATGGAGGGTCGACGAGGATCTTGTCCGGCTTAAGCGTGGGGAAGTCAGCGTCTAGGTATCGACTGTCGTGCACGAAGTGGGTCACGTTCGAGCAGCCCATCCTGTGGCATGTCTCGATTGTTGTGTCGATCTTTGGCCTGTTTCGGTCGACGGCGAAGAGTCGGCCCTGGTTGTTCATCAGCTGAGAGATGTGTGTGAGCTTGCCACCCGGCGAGCATGTCATGTCAAGAATCACGTCGGTTGGTTTCGGGTCGAGTATTCTGCTTGTGAGGATGGCGGGAAGCGACTGCGGGTAGATGAGGCCCTCCTGAAATTCCTGCGTCTCGCGGAAGCTTGGAACCTTGTACTTCGACTCTCTAATTTCTATGGCGAGTCCTTTCCTGAAGGTGAGGATCTGAGTCTCATTCATCCGAGCGATTCCAGACGCGAGCACCTCGCCCTCGTCGTCGATTACGTTGACGCTGTCACCGATTCGGAGGCGTGTGCACCGTGCGATTCCAGGCGCGTAGACGTTTGCGCCCTGCAGGACCGACTCGGCGGTGAACTTGTCAACCATCACCTTCTTCGAGCACACTGGCACCTCGTTCGGTCCTTGAATCGGAACCGAGAGCGCCTCAGGTATCACATCATGCTGTAATACTTCGAATCCTCTCTCGATGAGCTTGGCCTTCACCTGCTCCGGGGTCGCCTTGAGCGTGTTCACTCGCACGTAGTAGCGAGCGCCCGGCGACCTCAGAGCTCGAACCACAACCTCCAGTTCAGAACCATAGACTCGGGAGAGCTCTCGGAGCGTGTCCTCCGAGAACTTGAACTTCTCAGCGAGACCCTTGAGATCAGGAGATTCTTCAAAGGTTTGTTTCAGTGATTGTCCGCATCCTTCTCGATTCATGCGCCTGCTAGAACGAAATCATACGTGCCTTCCTTGTAGCTGTGTCCAGAATCGCAAACGTGGACTTGCCTGTCAGGTAGCCGCAGATCTCGCCTGGGTTGATCACAAGTGTACTCCCCTGCTCGGCCACGACATCCTCATGCGTGTGCCCATGCACAACCACATCATAGCCACCGCATGTGGTCAACGATCGCAACAGATTGTCATCGTCTCCGTGGACCAATGCGATTTTGCGACTGCCGGCCTTGACCTCGGCGAACCGCCCTGCTACCTCATGCCCTGCTTTTGCGAACATCTCACTCAGCTTTGCTCTCTCGGCGTCGTTGTTGCCGAAGACCCCAATCATCCGAACCTTAAGCGGGGCGTAGTATTTGGTGACGAATGGGGCGGAGTAGTCGCCGGCGTGAAGCACAAGCTCAACGGGTTCCGTGTTCAACCTATCGATGACATCTCTGATTCTTGGGAGGCAGTCGTGTGAATCCGCAATCAATCCGATCTGCAATTGTGAATCATCCGCCACGTGTGACTGTGGATTCATGGGTTTTGGGTGCTAATTTTGCATTCGGTCGATGCAAGCGATAGCGTGTTAGTATCTGACGAGCTCAGCGGTCTTTCTGGACATTTTGAGGTGTGAGGATGCATCTGAGAGGAGTGGCTCTTCGTGTCCTGGAAGCATGATTCGCACGTTCAAGCGTGAGAGCTTGTCGAGGGAGTCGATGAGTTTCCTCCAGTCCCCGGAGGGAAGGTCTGTTCTTCCGAAGAATCCGCCTGGAAAGGCAGTGTCGCCTGTTAGTATGAGTTCGTTGTCGTGGAGGCAGATGCTTCCTTCGGTGTGGCCGGGCGTGTGGATCACGGTCAGATCTCTGTGACCTAACCGAATAACGTCGCCATCGTTCAGGTAGCTCGGCGACTTGATTCCGAGCGAATCTAACTCATCCGCATCGTTCTTGTGAATGAACACCTGCGGCGAGCAGTGCTCACTTATTTCGGTGAGTCCTCCGACGTGGTCGATGTGTCCGTGCGTTATGATGACTTTGGATATCTTCTCGATCTCTAGGCGGAGCTGTTCGAGCTGTGGAGCCACCGAGTTCGGCGCTATTCCAGATCCGGTGTCAACGAGCGCGATGTCGCTGTCTTCTGTGAAGGCGTAGATGTTCGAGCAGAGTCCGATTCCTTCAATGAAGTAGACATCCTTCAGCGCTGGATCATGGTTTCCCAAGTTCTCTGGCATTCCATCCCCTCACTCGCGTTCGTTGCCCAGCAGAGTGATCGTGCGATAAAGACAAGAATAGCGGTCCCACTGCTCCTACGCAACCCGTAAGCTCGTCTGGAAGGGCTTGAGTTTGGTACAAAACTTCCCTGAAGCGACCGTGGGCGCGCTCATCGTCAACAGCAACGGCGAGATTCTGCTTGTGAAGTCGTACAAGTGGGGAAGCAAGTACACCGTACCTGGTGGACACATTGAGCTCGGCGAGCGGTCAGAGGTTGCCGTCAGACGGGAAGTCAAAGAAGAAGTGGGACTCGAAGTTGAGCCAACCCACATCAAGACGAGAAGAAGAACGCGGAAGAGAATTTTCATTGGTGCGGGGGGAGGGATTTGAACCCTTTCGTTCGGAATCTGTCGTTGCGACGTTCCGAATCTCGAACCCCTACGGGACAGGAGCCTCTAGACGAGGCTTCGTGCCTCTCAGTCCTGCGCCTTTGACCTGGCTGGGCGACCCCCGCATCACGCAGGCCATGTGACTTGCGTTGATTTAATCGTTGCCGAAAATCTTCCATAGGAATCTCCTGCTCGTCTCGAAAACATGCGACCAAACCAAGCGGCCTCTCGAATGCTGCCCGAGAAGCGTGTCAAACAAACTGCTGGTGGTGACTGTGCTGTTTGAGAAGAGAAGGAAACGGAGAGCGAGTCAGACAGTGGCCGTCCCTGGCCATCCTATCAAGCTCGAATCTCCAAGATTCAGAGATCCCTAGACCTCTTTTGTACTTGCGAAGGCCCTACGTAATTCAGCTGCAGCCTCATTAATGGCGACCCGACTTGCCGCAGATCAGCAATGTTGATGAAGCCATGGATCATGCCGCTGTAGCGAGTCACCTTCACGGGAACGCCGGACTCTCGCAACCGAGCCGCATAAGCTTCGCCCTCATCCCTGAGCGGGTCAAATTCCGCAGTTATCACGAAAGCGGGTGGCAAGGAGGTTAGGTTCTCCGCGAGCAGTGGAGACGCGTACGGATTCCTTCCGTCCTGATCGGCGCGCAAATAATGATTCCAAAACCACTTCATGTCTTCCTTCAATGCTTCAAGCAACGGTTTTGGCAACGAGGACACACATCAATCCGGCAGCAGAACGACGTATGGCCCGATCATGAAGGAAGGCAACAGCCACGTACGGCGGGTCCTCATCGAACCCGCACAGCACGCGTCACGACATGACCCTAGACCGAGCCAGGTCTACAATCAAATCGCCAAATGAGCCGGGCGTCGTCGAATGCTGCTCGCGAAGAAAGACGCCTTTGTCACTAGGGGGACGGATGGAATTGGAAACGGAAACGAAATCGCTCTTGAGACGATACCGCAGACGACCTCTCTTGTCGCTGACGATGCCCCCGACCTGTTCTAACTACCCACATCTGTCATGGAAGTATACGTCTGCAGGATAGAGATAACGGATTCCTTGATGCGGCCGCTCATAGTTCCAGTAATGAATGAAACCTCGATGGTTGGGAAACATCCATGACTCGCAGACGTACGCCTTATGGAACGCCTCAATCTTACCGATCGTAGATGGCCTCCGCACGCTTGCGACGATATGCTCAATCCCGTTTCCACTGCAGAACTCCGTGAACTCCGACATGCCTCCTCGTGCCGGATAGAATTGGGAGCCTCGATCCGTCAAGATCTGACCAGGCTTCCCATATTCCTTCATGGATTCTTCCAGAAGCGTGATGGCATGCTTGGCGGTTGGGTTGTGATGAGTCCTTGAGCCTGGAACGAAGCGGCTGTGATCGTCCAGGTAACTGATCATCCACTCGTCGTCTTCTGTGAGTTTGAAGTCACCCTGCCAGAGTTCGTTGCTTCGTGAACGCTGGAATCTACGCCTACCCCAGACCCTTCTAGGCGCGGAGATGGGGTTGTTCAATCCAGCCTCGACGAGGATCCGATGGATGGTCCTGTGGCTGACAGGCGTGGTCTCCTGAACCTTGTAGTTCCGCAGGTATCCTTCGATCTTGTTCGGTCCCCAATGTCTGCTGCGTCTCAACTCCAAGATGAGGTCGACGGTTGACTGAGGAGTCTTGTGGTAACGATGAGGTGCTCTGGATTTGACGTGTAGACCCTCCCACCCATATTTCCCGTAGACGCGCCACCAACGATAGACTGTCCTCTCATCGATTCGTAGAGCTGTCGCGATCTCTAGGCTTCTCCAACCGTCAAGTTTTCTATGGATGATCCATCTTCTCCGTCGCAGTTCTCTATCCACCGATGCCACCCTGACTTGTCCCAATGATCCGGTTTCTTTTTATGAGTGACACATGTGGGTAGCTAGCTCACACAGCAACCTTGACCCAAAGTTTAATGTATAACTTGATATGAACATGGTCGATTTAGTGAATATAGTATGACCGAAAAGAAAGTTGGAAGAAGAAGTTTTGTAAAATACGCTGCAGCAGGAGTCGTTGCAGTTGCTGTTGCTGGAGCAGGCGCATATTATGCTACAATGCCGAAACCGACAATAACTCCGACACCCACACTAACTCCAACTCAAACTCTGACAGGAACTCTTACTACAAAACCTAAGGCCGAGCCTATTAAGATCGGTGGCTTATATCCCTTAACAGGTCCAGTTGCATTCGATGGACAAGATGAGCAATATGGTGCACAAATGGCAATAGATGAGATAAATGCTACCGGGGGGGTATTAGGACATCCGCTCGAACATCTGCCTATGGATACCGGCTATTATATTCCAGATAAAGCTGTTGCCTGCATAGAGAAATTAGCCACTGTCGATAAAGTGCATTTATTTGTCGCAGCCTATATGAGTCAAACAGGCTGGGAATTAGATACTTTTGAAAAATACGCGATCCCCAACTTAAATGGAGACGGCGCAATGGGTTTTATGAATAAATGTTATGCAACGCCTGATAAATATTGGTCTAGCTGGCAGATGGCAGGTCCAGTATGCTATAACGGAGTTCGGTTCCCAGCATTACTTGAAGAAATTATTAATAGTGGAGAGTGGAAACCAGCCAATAGAAATGTTGCCTACATAACTCTAGATAATGAATATTCAAGATATATGGACGAAGCCTTCAGAGGAAATATGAAAGAGGGAGAAGTCTTCGGCTTAACGATTCCCGGCTTTCCGAAATTTGGTTGGAAAGAGGTAATGCATGAAGTTGCCGAAATAGGATCTGTCGAATGGCGACCCTTAATTTCGAAAATGAAGAAAGCAAATCCTGCTCTTCTAGTGTTTACTGACTTTGTAACATCAGATGAGATCTCATTTTTGAGACAATTCATGCCGAGTCCGTCGAACACACTGATTTACATGGCGTATGGGCCTCAGATGCCAGAATTCATTATGCTAGGATCAGATGTAGCAAACGGAATAATTCATTCCACAGATGTGGGACAAATTCCAGATGAGAATGGTTTAGCGTGGGAGCAAAAGTTCAAAGCTAAATTTGGGAGATTGCCAGGCCTTGCAGTAGCGGCAAACCTTTACGATGAAGTCTATCTATGGAAAGCGGCTGTTGAAAAAGCGGGAACATACGAAGATCACGCTGCGGTGGCCGCAGAAATCAGTAAGATAAAGTATAAAGGTATTACAGGAACTGCTGTTTTTGATCCGAAGACTCATACCGTAGAATATAGAACAGAGAAATTCCCAGACTGCAACCCCTTTATGTATTATCAGGTACAAGATCTAAAGCAGGTGTGTGTCGATCCGAAACAAGTAGCAAAGCCATTCATCCTTCCACCCTGGATCAAAAAATAAACTCCTCCTTTTTTTGCTTTTTTTGATGAGTATTATGTCGATAATTCTCGATGTCAAAGACGTTAGCAAAAATTTTGGAAAACTTGAGGCCGTCAAGAATGTGAATTTCCAAGTTTATGAAAACGAAATCTATGGAATAGCTGGCCCAAATGGTGCTGGAAAATCCACATTATTCAATCTTATCACAGGAATCCCTTATCATCCTGATAGTGGGACGATAAAATCTTATGGTAAACACTTGGAAAAGATGCCGCCACATAAAATAAGCCATCTAGGAATTGTCAGAACATTTCAGAAGCCTATAACGCTTCCAGATGAAACAGTAATTACTAACGTCATGTTGGGTTCATATTATGGAGCGAAATCTAAAAGCGATATTTTCGACCAAACTCGAAATGTGAGAGAGAAATCATTAAGGATACTAGATTATGTAGGATTATTTAAGAAAGAAAAAGCTAAAGCAGGAGGTCTCACAACATTTGAAAAGAAAAAACTCATGCTAGCGTCTGCTTTGGCCATGAACCCTAAATTGATATTACTCGATGAGCCTTTAGCTGGATTAAGCCCCCAGGAAATCCAAGAAGCAACCAGTTTAATTAAAAAATTGAATCTAGAGAAAAAAATCGCAATAGTAATCATCGAGCATAACATGAGATGTCTAATGGATCTCTCTGAAAGAGTAATGGTTTTACATCATGGAGAAAAGATCGCTGAAGGGAAACCTAAGGAAGTAGCGGAAGATAAGACAGTTGTAGAGGTATACGTGGGCACTATCAGTCTTTGAGGGTTCTCTATGCTTGAATTAACGAATATAAATACTGCATACGGAGAAGTCCAGGTCCTTTGGGATATCTCCCTGAACGTGGAAGAGGGAGAGATAGTGTTTTTAATAGGACCTAATGGGCACGGTAAAACAACTATTTTAAGAACGATCTCAGGACTGATCAAGTCTAAAAGCGGGACCATAAAATTCAATTCAACTGAGATTCAAGAATTGCCTGCAAGAAAAATCGTGGAAACAGGCATCGTACACGTCCCAGAAGGTGATCACCTCTTTCCAAATATGACCGTTCTCGAAAATCTGAAACTTGGCGCCTACACAAAAAGAGCTTGGAAAAATAGAGAAGACAACCTAAGAGAAATATTTCATTTATTTCCTGTAGTTGATGAGAGGAAAAATCAACTAGTCTGGTCTCTCAGCGGAGGTGAACGGCGAATGGTCTCCATCGGTAGAGGATTAATGTCCGATGCTAAACTCCTAATGATAGATGAACCATCTCTAGGACTCGCTCCGAAAACTACCAAGGAGGTTTACCAAGAGATAGCAGAAATCAAGGATGCTGGCATTAATCTGCTCATTGTCGAACAAAATATTAACTTTGTTTCCAATCTAGCTAACCGAGTCTACCTTATCGAGAGCGGTAAAGTCTACCTTCAAGGTAAACCGGAGAAGGTATTAAACGATGAGTCATTAAAAAGAGTATACTTAGGAGTAGGAAAGTAATAGTAGCTTTTTTTTAATGAAAAAAAGCCTATCCAACCTAAAATATGATAGAGGAGTAAAAAATGGAAAAAGATGAAAGAAAGGAATTACTCGATTGGTTAAAAGACTATAAAGAATATAAAACTCTAAGAAACCTGAAATGGGAACTGTTTGAAAAACTACCGAATCCACCCGTGACTTTCTATGGTGAATCAGCAATCAGGCTTAGCCTTCAACAACCAAAATGGAGAGTCCCGTATGCCATACAGAATAAAGTCCTTGTCGAGGGCGCGACGACAGGCGCTTTCTACAGAAGAGACGAGAATCCAAAGCAGCCATATAAACCTGAAGAAACTAGAGATGCCGCCCTGGCATGCATTGAAGCTGGCGCCACCGCCGTCCATTTACATGTAAGGGATGTGAACACTGGCATGCCCTCCTATGAAGTAGAAGGGTACGAAAAAATAGTAAATCCGATCAGAGATAAATACGGAAGCAAAGTCTTCATAGACGGCTGTTGCGTTTATGGCCCGACCTTCGAGGAGACCATGTTACCGGTTAAATATCAAATGTTTGAAATGACCCCAATAAACGCCACGGCTGTGTATTGCGGTGAAATGTTGCTTGCTATCCCCCCTCAATATCTGATAATGCAAACTCTCTACTGTGAAAAATATGGCGTCAAACCTATGATAGCTCTCTACGATACCGGAGATATTGACAATGCGAGACGTTGGCTAATCGAGCCAGGAATAGCTAAAAAACCAATCTATTGGAATGTACTGCCATCAATTCCAGGTTGCAGCCCTATGCCAAACGCTAAGGCAATGTGCGAAAGCATGCTATTCTTCTTAAATAGGATTCTAGAAATGGATCCAGACCCTATGATCCTGGTCTCAGTAGCGGGGCGCGCATCAAGCTTCTTTGCAGCATTATCGGTAATTTTAGGCTGTCATATAAGAGTGGGGACAGAAGATACCACATATAAGTATCCACACCGAGATGATCCACTGGAAGAAGCTTCATGGGCTGTGGGGAACGCTGTTGATTTAGTCCACGATCTAGGACTTGAAGTAGCATCAGCAGACGACTTGAGAAAGGCTATTGGGATAGAATACCCTCCTAAAAAAGTGAAGTGACATGTCTGAATCAGAATTCAAGAATTATAAGATATACGATTTAACCCGCGTCTTATCAAGAGACATGCCGACACTCTGGATGAATCTCAGTTGGTATAGACCCCCCATCATGGCGCAGACAACCGACTTCTCAGGTATGTATATAGAACCTGACAGAAAAGGATTTTACGAAACAATCCACATCATTCACTCTCACACAGGCACCCACATGGATGCCCCCGCACACTACTATAATGATCAAGACCATTGGGCAATGCATAATATTCCAATCGATAGACTCATCGGAGAAGGAGTCATACTAGGCATTCCAAAAGGAGAAAAACAAGAAATAACTTTAGAAGATCTAAAAAAAGCCAAACAAGAAATTCATGATGAGGATATCGTAGTTTTCAACACTGGCTGGCACAAAAAATTCTGCGGGCCGATAACCGATTGGGAAAAAGCAAAACATTACGCCTCCAATTGGCCGGGGATTCATGAAGAGGTAGCTGAATATCTCGTTGATAAAAAGGTTAAATGGGTAGGAATAGACCATCTATGCCTAGACCCATATAGACACTCAGAAGCAGGCGATAATACATGGCTGGTTCATCAAATCCTCTTAAAACATAACATTCCCATCGTAGAAGATGTCGTCGGAGATATCGATAAAATAACTGATAAACGAAGTGTCATTATGGCTCTTCCTCATCCTGTATTTCGTGCCGACGGCTTTCTCTGCAGAGCTCTAGCTTTATTGAAAGAACAATAGCATCAGAGGGAACAAAAGATGAGTAAAGAAATACACCCCTTCAAAAGGGTAAAAGGTGATGCGGAAAAGGTAAGGTGGACAATTCTCCCCGACAATCTACCTTTTGATCCGAGAGACTGTATAAAGAGATCTATTGAATTAGAAAAAGTAGGATTTAATGGGATACAAGAAGGAGATCATATACTACCGGTTCATCATACGGGAGGACATTGCTCAGGAGCTTTTTCACACCTCATTGAACTTCTCCATGCTACAAGAAACGTTTGTTGTGGAATGACAGTGTGGGCAATCACCGGCATCAGATATAGCCCTATCCAATTCGCTTTAGAAATGGCAACAGCCGCATTATTCCATGGATCTCAACGAATATTTGTCGGCGTTGGCACCGGCGAGGCGATGAATGATCTGTCAGCAACAGGTTGTTGGCCATCCGCTACTGAGAGAAGAGAAAGACTTGAGGAAGCAATTCAATTGGTTAAAAAAGCATGGGAGACTGCAATTACGAGGAAACCGATTGAAAAATACAAAGGTAAATACTTTAACGTACCCTTCTTCTATCTTTATGATAAACCCGAAGGACCCTGGCCACCACCAATCATCGTTGCCGCAAGTGGACCCAAATCTGCATATTCAGCAGGGAAACTAGGGGATGGCATGTGTTGCATAGCATCACCAGACCTACTAAAAAATAGCCTTATCCCCGCCTTCAAGAAAGGCGCGAAAGAAGCAGGCAGAGATCCCGACCTCATGGAGATATGGTCTTTCGTTTCAACAGCATATCATCCAGAAGATCCATTTACAATAGCACGGAAATATGCTGGTTTCCTAGTCCCCGAATTATACGACGTCCCTGACCCCAGAATAATAGAAGCCAGAGCATTAATGATCCGAGATGACGTAATTAAAGCAGTCTATAACGTATCGAGTAAAATAGATGAGCTTATTGATGGCTTCGACAGGTACATTAAAGCTGGCGCAAATGGTATCATATGGGATGAAATAAGCCCAGATCCTTGGATGACTCCTAAAATATTCAAAGAAAAAATCAAACCATATTTCACAGAGCAATATGGAGCATTTTAAAATAGATTTAGTAAAATCTGGAAAAGCGCACATCAATCAAAAAATAACAAGTGAAAATAATTGGGTAATCAGGAGAATAATCTAAATATAGCCAAGAAATGGATTAATGCGATGAACAGTCATAATGCAGAATTAATGGGATCATACTGTACCGAGGATGCCCAACATCGAGAAATTGCTGAACCAGAACCTTTTCGAGGAAGGACAGGAATAATAAAAGCCAGCAAGGAACTCTTCAATGGCTTTCCAGAGTGTACATCAAATATAACAAATGTTTTCTCTGGTGATAATCAAGTACTTATAGAAGTTCTATGGGAAGGAACTAATAAAGGAGAATTTAAATCAACGCCACCTACAGGAAAGAAAGTAAAAATCGATATAGGATACATTTTGAAGTTCGAAAAAGAGAAAATAAAAGAGATTCGCGAATACTATGATGGGTATACAGTTCTGAAACAAATGGGCCTGATTTAAATCAACACAGATTTATTGAACTAATCCTCGATTAGCTGATTATAATCAATCCAATATTCTACTATTTTCTCTTAATATAAGAGAAACTAGCGCAATGATAATATGAATAGCGCATGCTATATGAATCGATCAAACTTGTGTAAAAACTGTACTCATGCTCCTAAATGCGTTTAGCACGCGTTCATTATATCTTTATCAGTTATTATACCAACATATTTCTTTTTTTCTTTAACAAGTAATCTTCTGATGTTCTTATTATTCATTATTTCAATAGCTTCACCTATTGTTTGATTGACATCTACTGTTATCGCGCGCGCTAAAGGAGGAGGAGGAATCCCCAAACTTATAGAACGACTTAAAGATCCGAGTACCCGTTCGAAGATTAAAAGAGACATTCAGGAGCTAATTATTCGCCTAGCGAAACTGTAGTAGTCTCTGGCACCGTGACTGGTGCCGGATATATCTGTGGGGCGGGCACAACGTGAGCCTTCAGGTATGCTTCGATGGCTTCACTGCACCAGCCTTCACGCCGCCTAACCTCCACGACTCTAGTCACGGTCTCTTCTGGTAGGCGATGGATGACGTGGGGTCGTCTGGACTCGTCGAC
>Ga0315279_10000850_pt1 | contig 55343 bp, 46 predicted proteins | sample YL17G06_20_MG_FD_203694 | JGI IMG/M metagenome (GOLD analysis project Ga0315279, IMG submission 203694) | Sediment microbial communities from Yellowstone Lake, YNP, Wyoming, USA - YL17G06_20 | ecosystem: Environmental > Aquatic > Freshwater > Lake > Sediment | place: USA: Wyoming | collected... | reverse complement strand
GGGCGATCAATTTTCTCAGGGAACCGGGGGCAAATTTTTTCTGCCCTCCGTCCCCCCCCCACGGAGGGCAGAAAGAGGCGGTAGATTTAATTGTCGTCAATCGGTAGTTATAGTTGACGCCGGACATTGCAGTGACGACAGACCCCGAAAGGGACACCCAGGGGGTGATCGAGGCTTACACTCGGGCGTTTGGGCTTTTCGACAAAGGGGTATCCACTTGACTCAACCAAATCCAGCCACATGCAACGAGGGTATTCATAAGATCAGCGGAAGGGCGAGGATGAGCGGCAGTCGCATCAGCGTATACCGTAAAGACAGAGGCTTTGCGTTCCCACTACCCATAACGTCGATGATTTATGGGTGTGGCCGCTAAAGCTTGTTGCTGAGCAGTCTCGCTATGCCTTGGAATTGTGCTTGAACTGGGCTAAAAAGCATGGGAATCTTCTCAAGTACCTGTAACTTCACTCAGAAAAGTTGGTTGAGTTAAGTGGATACCCCATTTTCGACAAATGGCATTTCGTCACCGGTCCTCTTTCGGCACTGAAGCGGGTCTGGTCCAGCTACGGCGTCGGAGCGGATGCGCATTCAAGCCGTCCAGAAGGTCATAGCGCGCGACTGGCGGTAAAGCCGGACGATGAGCCCTCCCAGGGGCTCTCGACTCTGGCAGTCAAGCAGGCGCGAACGATCGCAGGTCAGTTCGGTGGCGGCTATGAGGTGTCTCATTCCTCGCCGATCTGGATCATCGACAAGGACGGTCTGATTCGCGCTCTCATGGATGCGGACGCGCTCCCAACGGAAATTGCCGGGAACGTTCGCGCGCTCATGGGCCGATGAAAGCGAGAGCCATGACAGGAAGGAAGACATGATCGTGCTCGTTGCCTTCACGTTCGTCTCAGGGATTGTCACGATCCTCTCGCCGTGCTGTCTCCCCGTGCTGCCTATCATCCTCTCGGGTGGGGTGGGCGGCGGAAAGGCCCGCCCGCTCGGAGTGCTCGCTGGATTCGTGGTGAGCTTCACCGCGTTCACCCTGGCGCTCTCCGCCATCGTCCATGCGTTGAGCATCCCGGTGGACGCCCTGCGAATTGCCGCCGTAGTGCTGATTATCGTTTTCGGGCTCGTGATGCTCGTTCCATGGCTCCGGGGCCGATTCGAGCTGCTGGCCTCCCGGATCGCGCGACCGCCCGGCGCCTCATCGCCCGGAGCCACGCGCGTTCCCGGGGGCCGGGGGTTCTGGAGCGGCGTCGTGGTGGGCCTCAGCCTCGGGTTGGTCTGGACTCCCTGTGTGGGGCCCATCATGGCCTCGGTGATCAGCCTGGCCCTGACCCAGCACGTGGATGGGGGATCAGTGCTCATTACCCTCGCCTACAGCCTGGGTACCGCCATCCCGATGCTCGGCGTGATGGCGGGCGGCCGAGCGTTGCTCAGCCGATTGCCGGCCCTCGCGCGCAGCAGCGCTCGCATTTACCAAGGCTTTGGCGTGCTCATGATCGTGGTCGGCGTAACCATCGGGTTGGGCTGGGACCGGCGGTTCCAGAGCTTCGTCCTGCGTACGCTGCCAGGGTACGGCACAGGACTCACGGCCATTGAGCAAACGGCGCCGGTGATTGCCGCGCTGAAGTCCCGAAGCCCGGAGCCGGTGTCAACCAAGGCAGCCGCTGGTGGCGCGGGGGTGTTCCAGGCTCCCGAGACCGCCCCGGGAGACGGCATTCTCGGCGACTATGGAGCAGCTCCCGAGTTCGTTACGAAGGGCTCGTGGTTCAACACGGAAGGGATTTCGGCGGCTCCAGGCCAGACGTCCCAGGGCGGTTCGATGCCCCTTTCCCTCGCCGCGCTTCGAGGCAAAGTGGTGGTGGTCGATTTCTGGACCTATAGCTGCGTGAACTGCGTGCGCACCCTTCCGTACTTGCGGGCCTGGTACGCCGCCTACCGGGACAAGGGCCTGGTGATCGTAGGCGTGCACACACCGGAGTTCGAGTTCGAGAAGAGCACGGCCAACGTTGCCCGGGCGATCCACGACCTCGGCGTGACCTGGCCCGTGGTGCAGGACAACGACTACGCGGAGTGGACAGCGTATGCCAACCAGTATTGGCCGGCTCACTACTTCATCGATGCGAAGGGCAGAGTGCGCTACTTCCATTATGGCGAGGGCGAGTACGACGTGGCCGAACGCGTCATCCAGAAGCTCCTCACAGAAGCCGGCGCAAACGTGGGGGCCATCGTCTCGAAACCCGATCTGATGCTGGAATCCTGCACACCTGAGACCTACCTTGGGTACGACCGCGGCAAAGGATTCGCCTCCGCCGTCGCTCCTGTGGCCGACCAGCCCGTGAGTTACACGCCAGCCGGTCAGCCCGCCAACGGGGAGTGGAACCTCACGGGCATCTGGACCATCACGTCCCAGTACGTGGTGCCGTCCGCCTCCGGCAGCCTTCAGCTCGGATTCGACGCGAAGAACGTGTTCCTGGTGATCGAGCCGCTTGAGCATGGCGGCAGCATCTCTGTGCTCGTGGATGGGAAATCCGCGGCGGACACGGCCGACGTGAGAAACGGCAAGCTCGCACCCGCGGAGAGCCGCATGTACCAACTCGTCGGGCTGGGCTCGCCAGGCCCGCACGTCCTTCGCCTGGACGTGAGGGGAACGCTGAGGCTATTTGCATTCACCTTCGGGTAAGTCCCTATAGAGAGGCCCAACGGCGCGGAAGGGAAACGCCTCCGGTGACGAAAACCTATCCGCCCGGTGTTGAATCTTCTGTAAGTGTTTGCCCGGCATGCGCTGTACGCTATACTGCAGGCCTGCCACCGTTTCTGAAAAGAGAGTGTCACAACCGAAGGGAGATCATCCCGACCATGGCTCTACAAGTGTCCGCGACCTCGCAACTCAACCAAGGCATTCGCCTTTTCTTCTCGGAGTTCGTTCGTGTAAGCCTTCGCAAGCCCGGCCAGGCCCTGTTTTTCGCCCGCACGGTTCTCTGGCAGGGCAGGGCGGCGCGCCGGCGCGCGCGAATGGCCCGTGAGAGCCTCACCGTTCCCCCCATCGCCATTTTCAGCATCACCAATGGGTGCAACCTGCGGTGCAAGGGCTGCTACGCCCAGGCGATCCGGGGGGATACGCCCGATGAGCTCTCCTCCGAGAGGATGAGGAGCATCGTGGCAGAGGCCGATGAGCTGGGGATCTCCTTCTTCGTCATCGTCGGCGGAGAGCCTCTCACGCGTCCCGAGATCGTCGACATTGCCCGGGACTTTCCCCACATCGTTTTCCTGCTCGTGACGAATGGTCTTCTCCTGACCCCTGCTCTTATCGCGCGGCTTTCCGGGCTGCGCAATATCGTTCCCGTTCTCAGCATCGAGGGCAACCGGGCGGATACGGACGAGAGGCGGGGCCGGGGCGTGCACGAGAGACTCCAGGACAAGATGCAGGAGCTGAAGCGCGCGGGCATCTTCTTCAGCCTCTCTTTCACAGTGACCCGGAACAATTTCGACACGGTCACCGAGAGTGACTTCCTGCAGAGCGCGGTGGACGCCGGCTGCCGCCTGTTTTTCCACGTGGAATACACGCCCATACGGGCGGGAACAGAAGAGTGGGTCATCACGAATGAGCAGAGGTCGGCGATGAAGGGACTGGTGGCCGATTTCCGAGCCCGCTTCCCCGCGGTGTTCATCGCCGTGCCATGGGACGAGGAAGAGCAGGGCGGGTGTCTCGCGTCGGGCCGGGGTTTCGTCCACATCAGCGCATCAGGCGATCTCGAACCCTGCCCGTTTGCGCCGTATTCCGACACGAATCTATTGTCGGTGCCCCTGAAGGAGGCGCTGCGCTCCCGGTTCCTGAGGTTGATGCGGGAAAACCATTCGATGTTCGCGGAAACCGAAGGCGGGTGCGCGCTGTGGAAGAATCGGGAAGCGGTCGAAGCCCTGCTGCAGCGCAAGACCGGCTGAGCCGGCTGGTTGGAGAAGACGGGCAGGACGGCGCGGAAGGCTCAACGAGCTCCGCGCCGTGCCCGCCCCAGGAGGCCGCTACTTCTTTTTCTTTCTCTCGTCGATGTCGCCCGGATACATCAGCGCGTCATGGCCGCGCTCCCCCGTGCGGATTCGCACGACGTCCTCCACGGGGTAGATGAAGATGATGCCGTCACCTTCCTTGCCGGTCCGGGCAGCCTTCACGATTGTCTCCACTGCCTTGTCCACGTTGTTATCGCTCAGGATGATGTTCAGCTGGATCTTCGGCAGGAGATCCATCTTGTACGTGGTGCCCCGCCATGACATGTCGACTCCTCCCTGTCGCCCATGTCCCCGGATCTCGAAAATGTTCATGCCCACGATGCCGATATCGTGCAGCCCGTCCTTGACCGCGTCCAGCGCGTCTTCCCGGATGATCGCCTCTATTTTCTTGGTCATTGCTCGATTCCTTTCCTATGACGCGGGCCGTCACCGGCTTCCCATAGAGCCGATTCGGGGAGACTGCCGCGGGAGGGCGCTCCCGTGCATGTGGACGTCCACCGTGGAGTAGCCCTGCACCCCCATCTCCGGTACGTCCAGGCCCGTCAGCTCGTGCGCCGGCTCGCTGCGCAGAAGCTTCACCGCGTTCAGGAGCTTGAAGAAGAGGAACGAGAGACCTCCCACCACGACGAAGATCGAAGCGACCTCTGCGAGCTGGGCAAGGATCTGTGTCCCCCCGCCGAAAAGCAGCCCCGTCACCGGGCCATCCACGCCGTTCCACCCTGCTGAACTTGCTGCACCGTCGGCGAATATTCCCACGGAGATCAAGCCCCAGATGCCGTTGAAGAAGTGCACGGGAACGGCGCCCACGGGGTCATCGATGTGCCAGCGCTCCAGCAGGAAAACGGCAAGACAGACGATCACGCCCGCGACGAGCCCGATTGCCACGGCCCCCGTGCTGTTCACGAATGCACAGGGAGAGGTGATGGCCACCAGTCCTGCCAGGATGCCGTTCACCGAGAGGCCGGGGTCGGGCTTCTTCGTGGGACCAAACCACCACATGAAGAGCATCGCGGCAACACCTCCTGCTCCTCCTGCAAGCAGGGTGTTCACCGCGGCATTCGCGGCCAGGTTGCGGCCCGGACCAACGAAGGCGAGCGAGGAGCCGGGATTGAACCCGAACCACCCGAAGAACAGGATGATGGTCCCGAGGACGCCCATGGGGATGTTGTGCCCGGGCATTGCGTTCGCAGTTCCGTCGGGGTTGAACCGGCCTATCCGTGGACCGATCACGACCGCCCCGGCAAGAGCGACCGCTCCCCCGATCATGTGCACGACGCCGGATCCAGCGAAGTCAACCGCTCCATTGCCCAGCCCAGCGGTCCTTCCGAGGTTGGCAAGCCATCCGCCCCCCCAGACCCAGCCGCCGACCAGCGGGTAGACGACCATGCTTACCCAGAATCCCATGAGGACGAATCCGGTGAACTTCAGCCGTTCCGCCATGGCGCCGGTAGGAATGGTTGCAGCGGTATCCATGAACACCATCTGGAACAGGAAGAAGGCAAGTATTCCGCTGATGTCCCTGACCCCGCGGGTCAGCAGGAACCCGTCTCCCCCGAGGATGCCGGTCTGCCCGAATCGGATCAGCCACTTGTCCAGGTGACCCGTCATGTCTCCCAAGGTGGACGGTGCAAAGGACAGTGCGGCGATCTTCCCGATGGCGGGGAACGTGAAGTTCACACCGCCGAACTGGAAGGCGAAGCCTACCAGCCAGTACCCCAGCGCGCCGATGCAGAAAACCATCATGTTCATCATCATGGTGTGTGCCACGTTCTTGGACCGGGTGAATCCCGTTTCCACCAGGGCGAATCCCCCCTGCATGAAAAAGACCAGGAAGCCCGTGATGAGCGTCCACATGATGTTCGTGGACGTCGCCAGGTCGTCCGTCGTCGGCCCGCTTGTCTGCGCGGCAACAATGCCGTTCACCGTGAACATGAGAATCATGGCGATGACGGGGGTTACCAGCCACCGCAGCCCTTTCTTTCGCATACCTTTCCCTCCTCATGCGCGGATTCTCCTCCGCAAGTAATGGGGAGGGGAAAGCAAGAAGCGTGCCATGCCCGGAAGCAGGGAATTTCCCTTTTTTCGGCCATTTCGACCGCACCTACAGCTCCAGGAAGTTACAATTATGTAGGTCTGGGGATCGTTTTCGACATTCTTGTAGGATGCAGGGTTGCGGGCCAGCATGTACAACCGGCGGCGCCGCAGCTATGCTTTGTCGCGAATGAAAACCCTCCCCGTATTCTGCGGCAAAGACTGCGGCGGCAACGCCTGTCCGCTCCTCGTCGAAATCGAAGGGGGGCGCGCAGTGAGGATACTGCACAATCCGGCAGGGGGGCGGCATATCAAGGCCTGCCGGCGCGGCTTCGGTCTCGCGCGGGCACACGATGCGCCCGACCGGCTCACGACACCCTTGATCCGGAGCGGTCCACGCGGTTCGGCTTCCTTCCGCGAAGCGGCCTGGGACGAGGCACTCGACCTCATCGCCGGGAGACTCGGCGACATCAGGGCAAGGCACGGCGCTTCCTCCGTGCTCTCCCTGGGGAGCGCCGGTTCGACAGGGGCTCTGCACAACACTGACGCACTGACACGGCGATTCCTGAACGTCACGGGTGGATGCACGTCGCTCATGGGCAGCTACAGCAATGGGGCGGCGCGGGCGGTGCTGCCGTATCTGTTCGGGCCGCAGTGGAAGCTCTCGGGATTCGATGCGGCAACGATGCGTTCCGCCGGGATGGTCATCCTGTGGGGTGCAAACCTGCTCGATACCCGGCTCGGCTCGGAGATGCCGCAGCGGCTGCTGGAGGCGAAGAAACGCGGAGCAGAAATCGTGGCAATCGATCCGCGCCGGACCTCGACGGCCGCGCGCGCATCGACGTGGTGGATCCCCTGCCGACCGGGGACCGATGCAGCCCTCATGCTGGCAACGCTCCACGTGCTCCTCGATGAGGGCCTCGTCGATCGCCGCTCCGTCGATGCCCGCGCGGTGGGCTTCGAGAGGCTGGCGCGCTCCGTCCTCGGACAGGAGGGGGGCATGGCACGCACTCCCGATTGGGCCGAGAAAGTATGCGGCGCGCCGGCACCTGAGATCCGCAGATTTGCCCGCGCCTATGCCGCTGCGCGCCCGGCAATGCTCATCCCGGGTTTTTCGATCCAGAGAGTTTTCGCGGGTGAGGAAACCTACCGTCTGACCGTGGCACTCCAGCTCGCCACCGGTAATTTCGGCGTTCCGGGAGGCTCGACGGGCTCATTGAACAACAGCCTGCCGCCTCCGCGAGTGGGCACGATGGACCCGCTTTCGCCTCCCGCCCAGCTTCGCGTGCCGGTCCTCCATTGGCCGGACGCCATCCTCCGCGGAAAAAGAGGCGGCTTTCCGACCGACATCCACGCCGCCTACGTCGCGGGCTGCAACTTCGTCAACCAGGGCGCCGATGTGCACAAGAGCATCGCCGCCTTCGAGTCCCTCGATTTTGCCGTCTGCCACGAGCTGTTTCTCACGCCGACCGCGCGCTGCTGCGACGTCGTGCTTCCCGCGGCTTCGCCGCTGGAAAAGGAAGACATCGGCGTTCCATGGCTCGGCAACTACCTCCTCTACAAGCCCGCGGCGCTCCCGCCCCGCGGGTCCGCGCGGTCGGACTGGGACGTCTTCTGCGATCTCGCTGACCGCATGGGCCGCGGCCGCGAGTTTTCCGGCGGACGCAGCGCGTCACAATGGATCGAGGCGTTCCTGGAATCATCCGAAGTCCCGGATCACGAGCGGCTCAAAACAACAGGCGTCTATCTCGCGCCGGATCAGGAGCGGGTGGGGCTGGCGGATTTTGCTTCCGATCCATCCGGCCACCCTCTGGGAACGCCTTCGGGCAAGGTCGAGCTGGCAAGCGAGCGATACGAGCGCGAAACGGGCTTCCCCGCTGTTCCCACATGGCGCAGCCAGGAGGGGGACGCGCGCTTCCCGCTGAGCCTTCTCACGCCGAAGCGGGCCGAGATGACCCATTCACAGAACGGAGATCGGTCGAGCACCCTCGGCCCTGCGGACCACGAGCTGCAGATGCATCCCTCCGACGCGGCGCGGCGCGGCATCGGTCCGGGCGGCGAGGCGAGGCTCTTCAACGACGGCGGGGTGGTCCACGTCCGCGTTCGAGTGTCGGACGACATCATGCCCGGCGTGGTATCTCTGCATGAGGGAGTCTGGGTCGAGCTCGACGGAAACGGAGAGGACAGGGCGGGATCGGCAAACGTTCTCACCAGCACGAATGGAACCGGACCCGACAGTTCCTGCATCATGCACGCGCTTGCCGTCGAAGTGGCGCGCAGCTGATCCCGAAGGAGTGGCGTGTGGATGCCGTCCGTCGATACCGCGGTGATACTGTGCGGGGGACAAAGCAGGAGGGCCGGCCTCGACAAACAGCTGCTGCCCTGCGCGGGAACGACGCTGCCGAAAACGATACCCGAGCCGATGTGGAAGAATATCTCCACCGGTCGGTCAGGTGGCCGAGCCTCCTCTAGGGATGCACAGCCCGCGGCGCCGCAGGTATGCACAGGCGACCATCTTCGGAAGAATCAGTACTCGTTCGGCGCGCCTTCCACGCCCTCCAGGATTGCCAGACCCGAACTGGTTCCGACCAGCTCCGCTCCCACCTCGAAAAGGGCCTTCATCTTTTCCAGCGAGTTGACCTTGCCAGAAACCTTGATCCTGCACTTCCCCGTCACGTTGGCCTTGAGGATCCGAACGTCCTCCACGGTGGCGGGCGCGCCTCCTTTGCCCCAACCGCTCGAGTTCTTCACCCAATCAACGCCCGCGTCCGAGGCCAGGCGGGTTGCCCTTGCCTTCAGCTCAACGCTCGGCAAGTAACCAAACTCCAACATTGCCTTCACGATGAGCCCTTCCTCGTGGGCAGCCCTGCATACAGCGGCAATCTCGTTGAAGTATTCCTCCTCCATACCGCTCAGGAGGAAGGTGGGATTCGGCGGGAAGTCCAGCTCGTCAGCCTCTTCCTTTGCCACGAGCCTTGCCACCGCCACTTTCATGGCGGTTGTATCGGTGGCTTGAGGGAAATTGACGGTGGTTGCAATTCTTATCCCCGTGCCCGCCAGCGTGTCTTTTGCCAGGGATATCCAGCAGGGTGAAATCATGGCGGCCTGGAAGTGATACCGCAGGCAGGTCGAAAGGTGCTCCAGCAGGCCATGGCGTGTCAGCTCGGGGTTGACGTTCGTGTACTGGATATGCGCGGCAATGCTCTCTTGTGACCATTTTTCAGGCATCGATTCCTCCCCATATTTCGAAACGTTATAGTAAAACGTTTACTTTAATTACCTTAAGCTATGGAAAAGCAAAGACGTCGTCAATGAAATCCTTGAAAAATGGTCAAAAATATTCCTTGACAGGATAAAAAAACCGACAGATACTGGCGCTACTATTAAGATAACGTTTTAGTATAACGTTTCGGAAGGAAGCAAATGGCAAAGACCGTGACGATCAAGGACATTGCGCGACTCTGCGACGTTTCGATTGCGACGGTTTCCCGGGTCATTAACAACAAGCCCGAAGGGGTCGGCGACAAGACCATCGAACGGATCCGCAAGGTGATCCGTGACATGGATTATTACCCCAACAGTATCGCGCGAAGCATGATCACCAAGCGGTCCCATACGATCGGGCTGGTCATACCCGACGTCAGAAACCCTTTCTTTTCCGAGCTTGCGCGGGGCGTGGAGGATGTCTGCAATGCCATGTCGTTCGGCTGCTTCCTCTGCAACACCGACGGCAGCATCGAAAAAGAAAACGAATACATCCGCCTGCTGCGCGGCCGGGTGGTGGATGGGGCGCTCTTCACCACGCAGAACAACGTCGAGTTCAACGAAGTCTTTTTCGATTTCCAGAAGGCGCACTACCCCTTCTGTCTCATCGAGCGCTACATCAACGAAATGCCAAACGCGCCGGGCGTCTACTTCGACAACCTCAAGGGCGCATATGACATGACTGAGTTCATTCTGAGCAAGGGCCACAGGAAGGTCGCTTTCATCTCCGGGCCCCTCAGCACGAACAACGCGCGCCTTCGCCGTGAGGGGTACTTCCAGGCAATGAAACAGCATGGGCTGGAGATTGATGAAGGGCTGATCGCGGAAGGCAACTACCGGTACAGCGGCGGGTACACGGCAACGGAAAAGCTCGTCGCAGGGGGAAAGCCCGCATTCAGCGCCCTTTTCGCTTCCAATGATCTGATGGCGCTCGGCGCATACCAGTACCTGGAAGAGCAGGGATGCAGCGTCCCCCGGGATATTTCGATTGCCGGCTTCGACAACATCTCCTACCCGCCCGTTTTGAAACCCAAACTGACCACGATTGAGATACCCGCCTACGAGCTGGGCAAGCGCGCCGCTGAGATGCTCTTCCTGCTCATCAAAGGCGAAAAGCTCAGCGAGCTGAAACATGTCTTCACCCCCGTACTGCGAGACAACGGCAGCGTTGTCGCGCACTGAAGGCAAAGGGGGAGGGGATAAGGATATGTGCGTGTTATCAGGTAAAACGTTTTCTCTCCATAGGGGCGATCCATCGCAAGAATCGGGCAGAGGGGAGGTCTGAGGATGGCAGGGAAAGTCAATTTCCTGAACGCATACAAACGCGTGTCCGGAATCAAAGAGATAGGGATAAGTCTTGCCCTTCTTGGACTTTTCGTTCTTTTCTCCATCCTCTCACCGTACTTCTTCGAGCTGGAGAACCTCATCAATATTCTGCGCCAGGTCTCTCTGTTGGGAATCATTGCCATGGGGATGAGCCTGGTCATCGTGTGCGGAGAGATCGACCTCTCTGTGGGCTCCCTGTACGGCGCCTCCGCGATCATCACAGGGGTTCTGCTTGTCAGCAAGGTTCCCCTCTGGCTTTCCATCCTTATGGGCCTTGGCGCAGGTACCTTTTTCGGCCTGATCAACGGGGTCCTGATCACCTATGTGCGCATCCCGGCGCTGATCGTCACTCTGGGGATGATGAACATCGCGCGTGGGCTGGCATTGATCACCAGCGGCGGCCGGGTGGTCAACCTGTCCCCGCGCACCGTCGCAGCGTCAGACCTCGGGGTGTTTCTTTTCATGGGGCAGGGCAAGATCCTGAACATCCCGGTCATGAGTATCGTTTTCATTGTCGTGGCCATCGTCATCTATTTCGTCTTCGGTGGAACCATCCTTGGTTTCCGCATACGGGCCGTGGGCGGAAGCAAGAATGCAGCACGCGCGAGCGGCATCGATGAGAAGACCATCAAGATCATCGCCTTCTCGATCATCGGGTTTCTCTCCGGCATTGCGGGGCTGCTCAACATCTCCTTCCTGGGAAATGTCCAGGGCACAACGGGCCAAGGCATGGAGCTGAATGCTATCGCGGCGGTGATCATTGGGGGAACCTCCCTTTCCGGTGGCGAGGGGACCATCATCGGCACGATGATCGGCGTGCTCATCATCGGAGTCCTGAACAACGGGATCATCCTTCTCGGGGTCTCACCCTTCTGGCAGCTCACCATCATCGGCGTGGTGATCATCGTCGCTGTCGCTCTGGACATCTGGACCCGGAAAGGGAAGCGCGCGTGAGCGCAATCATCGAGTTTCGGGGGATCCGGAAAACCTTCCCCGGCGTCAAGGCGCTGGACGATATCAACTTCTCCATTGAGAAGGGTGAGATCCACGCAATCGTCGGGGAAAACGGGGCGGGCAAGTCCACGCTCATGAACGTACTGGGTGGGCAGTACCACCCGGATGCCGGTGAGATCCTCTACCGGGGATCCCTGGCGCGCATCCCGAACGAGTTCGAGGCGCTGAAGCTCGGGATCTCCGTGGTGTACCAGGAGCTCAGGCTCTGCCCCAATCTCACCGTTACGGAAAACCTCTACCTGGGACGCGAGAGGGAGATCGGCCACGGAAAGGTGAAATGGCCGCTCATGGGCAGAAGGGCCGCGGAAATCCTTCGGGACCTGGGATCCGATATCGACCCCGCGGAGGTTGTCTCACGGCTCAGCATCGCCAATCAGCAGATCGTGGAGATCGCGCGGGCCATGAGCATGGACGCGGCAGTCATCGTCATGGACGAGCCGACCTCTGCTCTCTCCCTGCGGGAGGCGGAAGGGCTGTTCAGAAACATCTCCCGACTCACGGCGCGCGGGGTGACAATCATCTACGTTTCGCATCGCCTGGAGGAGGTGTTTGCCATCGCGGATCGTATCTCGGTCCTGCGTGATGGCAGGTACCTCGGCACATATGAGAAGAAAAAGATCGGGCAGAAGGAAATCGTCGCCTTGATAGCGGGCAGGGAGCTTTCTCAGGCGATCGCGGGCGCGAGGAAAGCCGCTCCCCAGGAAGAACGGCGGACAGCGGCGCTGGAGGTCCGGGACCTCAGCAGGCCCGGATATTTCTCCGACATGCGTTTCAGCCTCTATGAGAGGGAGATCCTGGGAATCTATGGCCTGCAGGGCTCCGGCAGGACCGAGCTTTTGGAGACGATCTTCGGGCTAGCCCCATCCTGGTCCGGGACCATCCACGCCTTCGGTCAGCCCATTTCCAACAGGTCTCCCCGGGAGGCGATCAGGAATGGTTTTGCCATGATCCCGGAAAACCGCAGGGATGCAGGCATATTCCCCGAGATGGACATTGTGGAAAACATCAACACGGCAAACCCCGGTGAGATGAGCGGGGTTTTGGGCGTTCTGCGAAAGAGATTCATGGGCAGGCTTGCGGACGAATCCATCCGTTCCCTCAGCATCAAGACGAGCTCGAAGAACAAGAAGCTGAGGGATCTGAGCGGCGGAAATCAGCAGAAGGTGGTGATCTCCAAATGGCTGGCCGCCCACCCGCGGATCCTGCTCATTGATGAGCTGACTCGTGGCATCGATGTGGGCGCCAAAGCGGAGATCTACAGGATCCTGAAAGACCTGCGGGAGGAGGGACTGTCGATCATCATGGTCTCTTCGGAGCTCGCAGAGGTCATAGCCGAGAGTGACAGAATCCTGGTCATAAAGAAGGGCTCTCTCGCCGCCAGCCTCGAAGGGGAGGACATGACGAAGGAACGGGTCATTCACTATGCCCTCTGATGGGTGTAGATCCAGAGGGGGAAGGGAGGTAACAGTTTTTTTGTGACTATGGCGTTGCCATAGAGAACTCAAGCCTTAAGGGAGGATTCGATCATGAAACACAGAAGTATTCTTTTCTCGCTCGTTTTGCTGCTCATGAGCGTCGGTATGACGTTTGCCGCGCCCAAGCCAATCACGATCACGGTCGTCTATCACGACACCGGCATCGAATTCGGGCAGGTCATCAAAACCGGCGCGCTGGCCGCCGGCAAGGAGTTGGGAATTGACGTGCAGTTCGTCGGCCCGATCGGGATCAAGGTGGATGAGGAGGTCGCCTTTATCGAGAACGCGATCACCAAGAAAGTGTCCGGCCTTGCAGTCTCGAACGTCAATGGAGAGGCGCTCAATCCGATGATCGACAAGGCGATGGCCGCGGGAATTCCAGTTGTCACGTTCAACAGTGAAGCCGCCGGATCGAAGCGGATGGGCTTCTTTGGACAGGACCTCGTTCAGTCCGGCCGCGTGGAAGCTGACATCCTCAAAGAATACATGGGCGCGAAGGGCAAGATCCTCATTATCACAGGTGAGGCTGCGGCTTCCTGGTCCCAGGACAGGGAGAAAGGCGCGCGTGAAGGCATCGCGAAATACCCGAACATCACAATCATCAACACGGTCAGCACCGGCTGGGAAGAGCAGGCCCAGTACGCAGCCATCGAGAACGCCATCCGGGCCAACCCCGATCTCACTGGCATCCTGACTCTTGACGCGGCAACAACCCCGGCGACGGGACGCGCCCTCATGCGGCTGAACAAGACGGGCAGCATCAAGCATGTCGGCTTCGACCTTGTCCCCGAAACACTGGACAACATCAAGGCCGGCGCCACCAACGCCTCACTCAGCCAGGACCCCTACAAGCAGGGATACCTGCCGGTGAAGGCCCTCTACGACTTCATTGTGAACAAGAAGCCCGTCAAGAGCGTCGATACCGGAATTCTGCGCGTAGACGGGAAAAATATCGATCTCTACCTGCAGAAGCTGAAAAATGGTGAGCCGATAGGCTGATCGCAAATCCGGGCTGTTCCCTCCGGGGAACGGCCCGGGAATGGGGGTTCCCGAATTGAGGTTGACGGCATGAGAAGCAAACAGGCCAGGGTTGCCGTGATCGGCAGCTACGCGGTCGGCATGACGATGAGCTGCGGACGATTTCCCAGGGAAGGGGAGACCGTCATGGGACACGGCTTTCAAGTGCTACATGGAGGCAAGGGCTCCAATCAGGCCATTGCGGTAGCCCGGCTGGGTGGGGCCGTGACGTTCGGCGGCTCCGTGGGAAACGATACATTCGGTTCTGCGGCGCTGCGCATGTTGCAGGACGAAGGGGTCGATACCTCTTTTGTCAAACACGCGCAGGGATTCCCGACAGGTGTGGGTTTTGTCATGGTGGCGGAGAGCGGCAATAACGAGATCGTCATCGATCTGGGGGCGAACAACCACCTGCTGCCCTCGGATATCGACAGGATGAGCGACGCGATTGCGGAGAAGGATCTCCTGCTCGTGCAGTTGGAGATCAACGCGGAGGCGGTCATCCGGGCAATCGACATCTCGCATCAGAAGGGGACGCGGATCATCCTGAACCCTGCACCCTTCCAGAGTCTGCCGGATGAGACGGTGAAAAAGACGACCTATATCACGCCGAACGAAACCGAGGCAGCGGCCATGCTCGGAGTGGATCCACACAAGGAGCACGACGGCCGGAAACTTGCGGAGATGCTCTATGAGAAGTATTGCGTCAATGTCCTCGTGACCCTGGGCGAAAAAGGCGTGTACGTCCGCACGGACTCGCTCAACGAACTGGTGCCGGGCTACAGGGTGACGGTCGTAGACACGACCGGGGCGGGAGACGCGTTCAGCGGCGCCCTTGCCGTTGCGTTGGGAGAGGACAGACCCCTGCGGGATGCCATTCGCTTTGCCAACCGCGCCGCGAGCATGTCGGTCGAGGTGGAGGGCGTCGTCCCTTCCATCCCCTTCAGGGCGGACGTGGACGCGCGCTGCACGTGAAAGAGAGAGAACAGTGAAGAAGAGCAGGATTCTGAACAAGTACCTGAACGATGCGATCGCCGACATGGGTCACGGGGATCTCATCATCGTGGCAGACGCCGGATTTCCCATCCCCGACCCGGCCAAGCGGATCGATCTGGCGCTAGAAAAGGACAAGCCGGGCATCGCGGAAATCCTCGACCTGATCATGAGCGACTTTGTCTACGAGGCATGCATCGTAGCGGAAGAGCAGAGATTGTATAATCCACTGCTCTTTGCCAAAGTGAGCAACCTCTCGGATCGCTGCAAAGTCGAGACAATACCCCACTCGGAGTTCATCGCCACCATGCCTGCCCGGGCCAAGTACATCGTGCGGACCGGCGCATTCGAGCCGTGGGGAAACGTTGTCCTTCGCTCGGGAGTGGACGCCCCGGTGTGGTTCCAGAAGCCGGGTACCATTGTGCCGGATTACTACTCAGAGCGCGCCGGTTACCAGGAGAAGAAATGAGATGACGCCCCGAGAAAGAGTCAACGCGGCGCTCAGGCACATCACGCCGGACAGGAGTCCCGTTGATTTCCTGGCAGTTCCGGAAATCTGGCGCGGTCTCCAAAAGACCTTCTCCTGTCCTGCGCAGCCTCTTGACGATGCGACGTACTTCGACCCTGCCTGGGAATCGATCCTGCGACAGTTGGGTGTTGATTGCCGCGTGCTCTCATACGACCAGTTCTGCACGCCACCGCGGGCCGTTTTCAGCGCGGGAGGAGCGCCAGAGTGGTGGGATGTGCAGAGCAGGTCCACCCCTTCGCGCATGTGGCGCTGGAAGGGGTCAGATGGATTGGCGTACGATATTTTCGGGCGGTGCTTCAAGACGCAGCAGAACGCATCGGGCAGCTACGAGGAGAACATCCCAGTCCTGGCAACTGCACAGTCAATAGGAGACTTGCGTGCGCACAGTTGGCCGCAGCCTGACTGGTGGGATTTCAGCGGGGTGAAAACCGCCATAGAGGACATGAACGGCGATTCCGAATACCATATCCGCTACCGCGCAGGTTCCGTCTTCGAGATCGCGTGGCAGCTTCGGGGCATGGACACGTTTCTCATGGACATGGCGATGCAGCCGGACATCCCCCGCTACATGATGGAACGTCTCACGGACATTTATTGTGAAAACATCCACCAGGTGCTCGGCAGCGCAGGCGATCAAATCGACATGGTCTACTTCTACGACGATGTCGCTTCCAGCACGAGCCTTCTCATGTCTATGCAGATGTGGGATGATCTGATCCGGCCATGCCACGAGCGGCTCATCGGTGCCGTGAAGAAGCATGGCAAGAAGGTTATGTACCATTCCGACGGGGCGCTACGGCCCCTCATCGAGCGGTTGATCGACATCGGCGTCGATGTGCTGAATCCGTTACAGCCCAGCGCCCGCGACATGGAGCCCGAGGGGTTGAAGAGGGATTTTGGCGACCGGTTGTGCTTCCATGGAGGAATTGACATCGTCGAGTTGCTCCCCCGGGGAACGAAGGAAAGGGTGAAGAGCGAAGCGAAGCGCATGATGTCCATCCTGGGCAGGGGCGGCGGATACATCCTGGCAAGCTCGCATCACATCCAGGCGGATACGTCGCTTGCAAACGTTCTTGCCATGTATGACCCGGCCATTCGGGGCACTGCTTGAAATGACGGGTTGCACGAACTCCGGTTTTGATCCGGGGTATTCAGCGGTTTTCCGCGGATCGTGCGCCTTCGCGCGATGAGGGCACGCGACATTCGTGTAGCTCGAAGCGATGTTTTCTACGATCATGCAGCCTGTACAGGCCGCAACCCCGCAGGTATGATTTCGCGCAATGAGACACGCGGTGATACTTGCGGGAGGGTCGGGTACCCGGCTGTGGCCCATGAGCAGGAGCCGGGAGCCCAAGCAGCTCCTGCCGCTCATGAAGGGAAAGAGCCTGCTCGACCTTGCATTCCAGAGGCTGGACGGCCTGGTGCCGCCCGAACGGCGATGGGTCTGCGCGGCCGAGGCGCACCGCGCGGCGGTCTGCGCCGCCCTCCCCGGACTCTCAACGGACCGGTACCTGGGTGAGCCGGTGGGCAGGGACACGCTCGCGGCGCTGGCCTACTCGTCAGCCGTCATCGCGCGTGGAGACAGGGAGGCGGCCATCTTCGTGCTCACCGCCGACCATCTCATCGAGCCGCATGACACCTTCCGCGAGGTGGTGAGCCGGGGGTTCGCAACCGCCGAATCCGGACACGCTGTCCTGGTCACTTTCGGCATCGCACCGACCCGGCCAGCGACCGGCTTCGGCTACCTCCGCCTGGGAGAGCGGTTTCTCGGGCACGCGCGGACCGTGGAGGAGTTCAGGGAGAAGCCGGATGCTGCCACTGCGGAGCGCTGGGTGGCGGAGGGACCCGAGCGATACCTCTGGAACAGCGGGATGTTCGTCTGGAAGGCGGAGACGTTCCTGGACTGCGTGAAGCGGTACGAGCCTGCGGCGTTCGCCGGTGTGCGCAGGATCGCGGATGCGTGGGGCGCGCCCGGGTTCGAAGGGGCGATCGGCGACGTGTATCCGGGCCTCAGGAAAATCAGCGTGGACTTCGCCGTCATGGAGAGAGCCTCGCGGGACCCGGCTGTGAAAGTCGCGGCGGTTCCCATGGCCCTCTCGTGGAGGGACATCGGCTCCTGGCCTGCCTTTGCGGAAACCTGCCCCATGGACGATGAGGGCAACAGCATCGCGGCGGAGAAGCACGTCCTTCTCGACACGAAGGGAACGCTCGTGGTCTCAAGCGATCCCGCGCATCTTATTGCGGCGTTCGGGTGCGATGACCTCGTGATCGTGCACACACCTAGCGCGACCCTGGTCTGCCGCGGTGACAAGGCCGATGAGTTGAAGAAGCTCTACGCGCGCGCAGCGGAGAAGTTCGGCCCGGAGTACGCCTAGGGCATCAGGCGGCGGGCGGCACGCCGGCCTTGAAGAGCACCGCGCGCGGAGCCCGGGCAGCGATGGAGTAGGGCACGCCGGCGGGCACGATCGCGCAGCCGCCCCGTGAGAGAGAGAGTGTGCGCCCGGCGGCGACAACCGCCGCCGCTCCTTCGGTCACGATGAGCGTATCGGCGCTGTGCTCCCTTCCGCCGGAATACGGGATCCCCGGGGCCACCTCGATCCGTTCCAGCGCGAACTCTTCCGCCTGTGTTTCGTATTCCCGGCTCGTCTCGGATGTCGCCCTGCCCTCCAGGATCGGTGGCCGGCCGTCCCGGAAGGCCAGCGTGGCCAGCAGCTCTGCCGCATCCACGTGCTTCGGTGTCAGCCCCCCGCGCAGGACATTGTCCGAGTTCGCCATGAGCTCCACGTCAGCACCCTCGAGGTAGGCGTGCAGTGTGCCCGCCGGTTGGTACGTCCCCTGCCCGGGACGAAGGTGCACGAGGTTGAGAAGGTAGACCGAGAGGATCCCCCGATCCCGGTGCCCGGCCGGCAGGGGAAAGGTGCGCGCCGCGCGCAGAGCCCAGAAGCCGGGATGGTCCCTGCCTAACCTGCCTGCCGCTTCCTCCGTCTCCAGCCGGGCAACGAGCGGATCCAGGATTCCATCCACCTCGGGCTGCGGCATGGTCATGACCCGGCCGTATAGCTCCCGCAGGAGTGCCGGCCTGGATTCGGGATCGTTTCCCGATGCGGCCAGCTTCTCCGGGAACCCGGCGGCGATCGGGGCCAGCTCGTTCTCCGTCGCAAGGACTTCGAGCATTTCCTCCAGGGGTCGAAACCCGTGGAGCATCCAGAAGTCGGTGAGCACGACGTGGACTTCCGGCTTGTGGTTGTCATCCCGGTAGGTTCGGTTCGGGGCATCGATCGGGATGCCGGCCGCGTTCTCCCGGGCGAATCCCTCCTCCGCCTGGATCCGGGAGGGATGCGCCTGGATCGATGCCATGTCGCGCACATCCAGCACCTTGAAGAGGTACGGGAGGCGTCCCGCGAAGCGCAGGGCGACCGCGGGTCCGAGTGTGAGCCATGGATCGGCTGCGACCAGCCTGTCCAGCGTCATGCGCGTCCCGTCGATCTCGACCTGGGCGGGTCCCCGGGGATGCGCTCCCATCCACAGCTCGGCCGCAGGCCGGTGCTCGGCGTTGTCCATCCCGAGAAGACCGGGGATGAGATCATAGCCTCCCCACGCATAGTGCTGGACTGCGCCGAATAGCGGGAGCGGCCGCGGAGTGCTCCGGTAGCTCGCGATGGCAATCCGGTCCGCCGCATCGCGGGCCATGCGGCGCAGGATCCCGTCATCGGCAATGCCGTGCCGCGCAATGGCGTCCGCCCGCTCAGGGGTGTGCGCGTTGGTGTAGAAGCGCATCTCGGGAGCGTTCCCCGACGGCCGAAGGTGCGCCACTTCGTTGGAGGAGAAACGAACGCGAACGCCGTCCAGCCAGTTGATCCGCTCGACCTCGGGGAAGCCGTCGGCCGGGAGGAAGTACCTGCTGATCCCCGCGTGGATTCCTCCGATCTCCTCCACCAGCGCATCGGTGGAATCCAGCATCCGCTCGGTCCCGTCCTTGTGCCGCACACCGAGCCCGGCAGGCGTGAAAGCCGCCTCGACGATCGAGGAATCCGAAGGGGTGAGCCAGCGCATGATTTCCCGCGCGGCGTCCATGGGGAAATCGCGGAGCACTATTGACCGGCCGAACCTCTTCGGCAGGGAGTCCCGGTCCGTCGAGGATGCCAGGGCGCAGAGAATCGGCAGAATGGCGTCCCTCGTCGGCAGCGGGGAAAGGGAACCTCCTCCCGGCACGGTCAGTGCCGCGGCCGTGAGGAATCCACCGTTTCCCTCCCAGCCGGCTTCGCGCAAGGCGGCAATGACATGTGGAGAGCCGATGCGTGTCTTCACGCACTCGATGCCGCCGGCGCGGCAGAACTCGTCAACCGCGTCATTGCAGCTTATGGGAACCGCGACGTGCCGGACCCCGAGGAACCGCGACGCCAGGATTCCCAGGAGATCTCCCGGAATGAAGCTCACACGGCCGGCGTCCACGGCCAGCACCAGGGGACGGTCGCCGTCGCCGTCGGTGGAAACCACGGCCGCCAGAGACGCGCCGCCGTTCGCGTCAACGAGCGCCTGAATGGACTGGAGCATCGCTTCGTTCACCGCCTCGGTGTCGATCGGGATGAATGTTTCGCTCCGGCCTGCGGTCACAACCTGGGCGCCCAGCTCCGCGAGGGCTTGGGCGAGCAGCTCCCGGCCGACGGCGGAATGTTCCCATACCAGGATCCGCTTGCCGGCCAGCGCCCCGCGGGGGAACGCGGCGGCATACCGGCGGACGTACTCTTCCCCGGCCGCGGGATCCGGTTCAGGAATAGCGACCCGGCTTTCCGGCCTCAGCATCCCGCGCTCGTCGAAGATGCTCTGTTCGATGGGCCTCTCGTACTCGGCACGGCGAGCCTCGGCGACGGCGGCGAGGATCGGCTGCTCATCGGCCTTCATCACCTCTCCCGAGGGCCGGGTGAACTTCAAGCCGTTCCTGTCAAAGGGAATGTGGCTGCCCGTTACCATGATCGCGGGCGCCGAACGCCCCATTGCGTGGAGCACAAGGGCCGGCGTGGGGACCTTCCCGAGATTGGAGACGACAAGGCCCTCGTCCCTCACTGCCCGGCATACCGCCTGCAGGATGTCGCCGCGAAATCCCTCCTCGGGCACGATTGCCGAGGTGCTCGGCCGCAGGTCCCCCGCGGCGAACACCGTCCCCCCCTTCTCGATCCCGCCTTCTTTCAGCAGCCAGGCAAGGAAACCGCGCACATTGACGTACGCCTCGAGATTCGTGATGTCCTTGACGAGACCGCGGAGGCCGCTCGTGCCGAACGCCAGCTCGACCGGCTCGTAGGAAAGGGATTTTCGGAGCGTGGTGACGGTTGTTTTCTTCTTCTTCACGGCAATTCGAGTGTAATGGAAACGCGGCCCCGAATCCACGCTGCACTGGTATATTCCCTCCATGGCGTCGAACCTCCGTGTGGGCACGTGCAGCTGGAAATACCCGTCAAGCGCCCCGCTCACGATCGAGCGCCTGCGGGAGCGCGGGTTGTTCGATGGGGAGTGATACACCTGTGCCGCATTCATCGTCCGTCCGATTCTGGATCCCCATCCCGCTGATCCTGCTCGCAGGGATCGCCGCAGGTCAGGGCGTGAATCTTTTTCCAGCGCCGGGCGTGCAAAGCACGGGTGAGAACGAGCTCAGGGCGCTGGCAGCAGCATACCCTGACAGGATCAGCAGCGTTGAGCTGCGGGATGACGACTGGGCGCTGCGCATGCAGGATGAATGGTTCTTCTGGGCGCACGGCCGTCTCCTTCCCCCGGCGGAACGGGGAGACTGGAAGCGGTTCGCCCCGTTCCGTTTCTACCAGTATCCGCTGGGTGATCTCCCGCCCCTCCCGAACCTTGATGCTGAGAGCGCTGCCAGGCTCAGAAAGCTCCTGGAAGCCTCCCGAATGCATCCGCCCCGTCGTTCCGAGGTCTTACTAGAAAAGCTGTTCAGGGTCGGTTCGCGCGCAGAGACCGTGAAGCGGATCGTTCAGACCGATTTTCTCGGATTCTCCGTTCAGGTTCACGAGCGTATCGCCGGGGCCCTGCGGGACGTTGCCAGTGATTGCGAAACCGCGCGCAGCTCGGACCCCGGGGTTGCCGCCTTTTTTGCAGGCCTTGCCGAGATCGACGGATTCAACTATCGAGACGTGGCGGGGACGTTCGCTCGGAGCTATCACGGGTACGGTCTCGCGGTAGACCTGATTCCGAAAAGCTATGCCGGCAAGGCCCCCTACTGGCGGTGGGTAATGGACAAGGACGATCGGTGGTGGGCCACGCCGTACGAGAAGCGCTGGGCCGTGCCGCAGCCGATCGTGTCCGCGTTCGAGCGCCACGGTTTCGTGTGGGGAGGCAAATGGCTCTTTTTCGACACGATGCACTTCGAGTACCGGCCGGAAATACTTCTCATGGCGCGCGCTCCAGCTCCTTCGCCACCTTCGCCGTGATGTCCGCCGGAAGAAAGGAGTGGTGGAGGGCGGCACGGTTCATAGCGGTGAACTCCGCCGTGCCGAAGCCATATTCGCGCTCGCACACCGCGTACTCGTTCACGAGGTCGATGCCGAAGAGGTTCGGGTCATCGGAGTTCAGGCAGACCGGTACCCCGGCACGGGACAGAGCGGGGAGGGGGTGCGCGGAGAGGGCCGGCACGGCGCTGGTGATCCAGTTGGACGTGGGGCTCACCTCCAGCAGGACGTCCTGCTCAGCCAGCCGGCGCATGAGGTCCGGGGCTTCGATGCTGCGGATGCCATGCCCGATGCGCGACGGCCGGTAGATCTCCAGTGCGCGCGCCACGTGCGCCGCGTCGGTGTTTTCACCGGTGTGCACGGTGATGCCAAGGCCGGCCTCCCGCGCCTCATCCACGAACGGTGCAAGCGTTCGCGGATCGAATCCCGCCTCGCTGTCCGCCAGGTCGAAGCCGCAAATGCGCGAGGCTCCCGGGGCGCCGCTCGCGCGCCAGCGGATGAGGTCCCTCGTGGCGGCGGCGTTCACGTCCAGGGGGTAGCTTCGGGGCAGGATCCCGATGAGGCCGACCTCCACGGGCCATGCCGCCATGCCCTTGAGCATCCCGTCCAGAACGGCGCCGATAATCTCGTCGTTTGTGATCGTCTTCCCTTTGGCGATGAATGAAGGGGCGAACCTCAGCTCGAGGAGGCGCACCCCGTCACGCCACGCGTCCTCGATATTCTCCCGCGTGATGCGGCTGATCGCCGCGAACGAGCAGAGGGCCGCCTGCTGGGTCGCGAAGCAGTCCAGCACGCTCTGCAGGCTTTCAAGCGGGGTAGGAAGAACGGCCTTTCTTCGCAGCTCTTCGAGTGACCGGGCGCCGAGCTCCAGGCCGTGTTCCCGCGCGATCTCCCAGATCGTGGAGATGCGCACGCTGCCGTCAAGGTGCCGGTGCAGCTCGACCTTGGGCAAGCTTCGGAGCCCGCTGTCTTCCGTCATGACGGGTCAAGTATGGGGCCCGGCGCATGCTCTCGACTACCGGCGCTCAAGAGGACCGTGACCGGTGAGATCGTTGACCAATCGCGCGACCAGGACGGCAGCCTCATCCAGCTTCCCTTGCACGTAGAGCTTTCGAGCCCTGGCGGCAGTCTCCAGCGGCTTCTCGAATGCATCGGCCCTGGCGGGCTCATGCCCCAGCCGGAATTGAAGGCTCAGGTTCGAGAGAAGAACCAGGGAATAATTCCACACGTAGACGAACTGGTCCTCGGCCAGCAGGGAACGGAGCCGCTCTGACGGATTGCCGAGAGCTGCCTGGTGCATGCTGTAATGCGAACGCATGCGGAGGAGGCTTTTGAGAGTGCAGGCCGGGCGGCCCTTCATGCGGTTCAGCAGATTCTGGCCTTCCTCCAGATTCTTGAGGATCCGCGATCGGGCAAACTCCAATTCCTGCTCGACGTAGCCCAATGGTTTCGTGCCCTTGGCAGAATTGCAGGGCAACATTCATGCCAAATCCGCGGGGAACCTCGTCGTCTTCCAAGTGCTTACGCGGTATGGGAGAGAAGGAATTCTCGGGCGGCGGGGCCCGCCGTCCGCGTGCCCCGGACCTTACAGGAATGTAGAAACAGGCCAATGCGGGAACGGAAATGTAGCTTTTCTTCGTGCAGGTGCTTCCGTGCCGCGCTCAGGCCTGCAGCGCTTCGGCTTGCGAAACTCCCGCCATCATGAGACCGAGCTGCTCCCGGGTGGCCTGCCCGCGACGTACCACGCCGATGATCCGGCCTTCGTACATGACCGCGATCCTGTCGGAGAGCGTGCAGATCTCGTCGAGATCCTCGGAGATCAGGAGGATACCGGTCCCCGCTTCGCGCTGCTGGAGGAGCCGCTGATGGATGTATTCAGTGGCGCTCACGTCGACGCCGCGGGTAGGCTGGGCGGCGATGAGGACCTCGGGATGTCGCGAAAGCTCGCGCGCCATGATGAGCTTCTGGATGTTTCCCCCGGAGAGATTCTTCAGCGGGGTGTCCAGGCCGGGGGTTTTCACCGCGAACTCACTCACCAGCCGTGCCGCGTGCGCCGCCATGCGGGGAAAACTTAAGAATATGCCGCGCGTGAACCGGGGCGAAGAGTGGTCGTGGAGGAAGATGTTCTCCTGGACGGAGAACTCGCGGATGGCCCCGTCACGCATCCGCTCCTCAGGAATGTACGCCATCCCTGCGTCGACCCGCTGGTTGAGTGAGGCGAAGGTGATCTCGCGGGGTCCGATCATGACGCTGCCGGCGGAGGCCTTGCGCATGCCGGCAAGGCACTCGGCGAGCTCACGCTGGCCGTTCCCCGACACTCCCGCCAGGCCTACGATTTCTCCCCCGTGGATCTCGAGGTCGACGCCGCGCAGCCCTTCGGTGCCGCGGTCTCCAATGGCGCGCAGCCCGTGGACGGAAAGCCGGGGAGGCCCGGGCTCCAGCGGCCGGGGCTCCAGGTCTCCGATCTCGCGTCCCACCATCATCCGGACCAGTTCGGACCGGGTGACATCCCGGGTGAGCCGGGTTCCAATGACCTTCCCGTCGCGCAGCACCGTCACGCGGTCACTGATCGCAAGCACTTCCTGCAGCTTGTGGGAGATGAACACGAGGGAGTGTCCTTCGCTGACCATTCGGCGCAGCGTCGCGAACAGGTCATGAACCTCCTGGGGCGTCAGCACGGCCGTCGGCTCATCCAGGATGATCAACCGTGCGCCCCTGTAGAGCGCCTTCATGATCTCCACGCGCTGCTGCTCTCCGACGGAGAGCTGCCAGACGTACGCCCGCGGGTCCACCTTCAACCCGTACTCCTCGGAGAGCTCATTGATGCGCGCTGCAACCCTCTTGAGATCCAGCAGGGGCGCACGCGAGGAACGCTGACCGAGGGCAACGTTCTGCGCCACCGTCAGCGTCGGCACGAGCATGAAATGCTGGTGGATCATGCCGATGCCCGCCCGTATGGCATCAGCGGGAGACCGGAGCTGGAGAGGCTTCCCGTCGATGCGGATCTCTCCCTCGTCCGGCTGGTACAGGCCGTAGAGCTGGCGCATGAGGGTGCTCTTGCCGGCGCCGTTCTCTCCCAGCAGCGCGTGCACCTCGCCGGCGGCCACGTCGAAGCACACCTTCGAGTTCGCGCGAACGCCCGGGAAGCACTTCACGATGTCGCGCATCACGACGTGAAGGGGCGTGTCCGTGCTCTGCTCCGGAGAAAAGTCCCCCCTCCGCGTGCGGAGGGGGGACTGGTTCTGTGCGGCCCTACGGCGCAACCGTGATCGTTCCGGCCGCGACGCCCTTGATGGCCGCGTCCCCGGCAGACTTCACGCTCGCCGGCAGCGTGTACGCCGGGTTGTAGGCGACTTTCAACCCCCCGTTTGCCAGCGTGAGGGTGTAGGTGACTCCTCCGAGCACGCCCTTTGTGTGCTGCGCAATGATGTCTCTCAGCATGCCGGTCCAGTCATAGACCTGGCTTGCAATGACCAGCTTCGGGGCGAGGGCGGCCTGGTTGGACTGGGTGCCGAACCACAGCACCTTGCCGTTGTCCTTTGCCGCGCCGATCGAGCCCACCACAGACTGGGACGAGCCGGTGAGAATGTCGGCGCCGTTGGCGATGTGCGTCTTGGCCGCTGCCGCCATCAGTGCCACGTCGGAGAACGATCCGGTCCACGTCTTGGAGAGGCTGATGCCGGAGCCGACGGACTGCACGCCCTGGAGGAAGCCGTCGATGTAGGTCTTGGCATCTCCGACTTCGACGGGGCCGGTCACACCGATCTTTTTGCTCTTCGACAGCTTCGCGGCAAGAACACCGTTCACGTACCCGCCCTGCTCAGCGGCCGCGGTATAGGCGTAGACGTTGGGCAGACCGAATGTGTTCACGTCAGTGCCCCATGCGAATGTCACGTCGGGGAAATCCTTGGCAATCTCCTGCACCGAGGAGCCGTACTGGGAGCCGTGGGCGATGACGACATCGAAGCCCTGGCTCGCGTAGTCGCGGACAGCGGCGGCGGCATCGGGCACGTTGAACATGTTTTCCGAGTACTTCAGCGACAGGGCGGATTCACCGCCCATCTCCTTCTGGACTGCGACGAGCGCGCTCCACATCGACTGGCTGAACGCCATGTCGGTGATTGCGCTGGGCATCACCACGGCGATGCGGAACGGGGCCGCAAATGCGCCCCCCGCCAGCGCTGCCAGGAGCAGGCCCGCGATCACAATTCGTTTCCCTTTCATATCCTCTCCCCTTTCGGCCCTCCGATTTGAGGGCATTTCCATCGCGGCCGACGGCCGCATTTGTCGACGATGGATGCGATCAGCTCTCCCCCCGCTCGAATGGCTTGTTGAGAGCGGCTGGCTGGCGCATGCGGTTGATGGTGACGGTGAGCGCCGCGATCGTCAGGAGGTACGGCAGCATCACCGCGACGCTGGCGGGGATCTTCACTCCCAGGACCTGGACCCACAGCTGGAATGAATTGACCACGCTGAAGAGCAGGGCGCCGCCGAGGACGCCGACGGGGCTCCATGCGCCGAAGTACACCAGCGCGACCGCGATGAATCCCTGGCCCGCGGTCAGGTTGTCCTGGAACAGGTTGAGCAGAGCGAGGGACAGGGAGGCGCCTGCAATGCCTGCAAGCACCGCCCCCATGCAGACGCTCAGGTAGCGGATGCGGTCGACGCTGATTCCCACCGAATCCGCCGCTGCGGGGTTCTGCCCCACGGACTTGATCTTGAGTCCAAGGGTCGTTTTTGTCAGCATCCACCACACCACGGGGACCAGCAGGAATGCCCCGTAGACCGGAATGCTGTTGCGGAAAAAGATCGGCCCGATGACCGGGATGCCTGCGAGCAGGGGGATGGGTGCGGGAGGAAAGCCCTGAACTGTCTTGACCGTGCCGACCAGGATTTTGAAGAGGAGGCTGGACATGCCCAGCCCGAACATGTACAGGCCGATGCCGCTCACGCCCTGCTCGGCTTTCAGCGTGACGCTGACGAACGACATGAGGAGCCCCATGACCAGCCCCACGAGGGCCGCGGCGAGCAGGCCCAGCCAGAGGCTGCCCGTTGAGAGCGCAATGTAGAACGCGGCGAACGCGCTGAGAAGCATGATGCCGTCCACTCCCAGGTTGACGACGCCGGAGGTCTGCGCGATCGTTTCTCCCAGCGCGGCGTAGAGGAAAGGGGTCGCCAGCCCGATCATCGTGTTGAGGATCCCCGAGATCACTCCTAGGGAGAAGACGCTCTTCATGCCTTCTCCTCCCGGTCCTTCTGCTCGCCGATCTGGCGCCGTGCCGCCCACCGCCGCGACCAGAGTGCCGAGCCCGAGACGAAGAGGACGACCAGGCCCAGGAGCGCCATCACCAGTGATGAAGGCACCTGGACCGCGCGCTGCATGGTATCGCCGCCTACCAGCAGACCGCCGAAAATCACGGAGGCCGGTATGAGCCCGATCGGGTGCAGGCTTCCCAGTAGGGCCGCGACGATGCCGGTGAAACCGTAGCCGCTCGTCAGCCCTTCCAGGAGTCGGTGCTGGACGCCGATGACTTCCACCACGCCCGCCAGGCCCGAGAACCCGCCGGCGAGGGTGAGCGCGAGAGCCTGGAATGTCGGAACGTTGATGCCCGAGCAGCGCGCGGCAGCAGGATTCAATCCCACAGCGCGAATGTCGTACCCGATGGTCGTTCGCCAGAGAAACACGTAGACCACGACCGCAAGCACGACCGCCACGATGGCTCCCGCGTGGAGGAGTGTGCGGGGGACAAGCCGGGGCAGCCAGACCTGGTGGGGGAGCTGCGCCGACTGCGCAAGGAACGTCCGGGCAGCGACACCCGCGGGGTCCATGAGCGGACCCTGCAGAAGGAGGTTCATGAGCTGAAGCGCAATCGCGTTCAGCATGATCGTGCTGAGGATCTCGTTCACATTGAGCCGCGCCTTGAGGATGCCGGGGATGAATCCCCATGCCGCGCCGCCGAGAAATCCCGCGATCATCGTGGAGGGGATGAGAATCCAGCCCGGCCAGGAGTGGAAGAAAAGAGGCCACCATGTGGCCATGAGTGCCCCGGCAATGATCTGCCCTTCGCCCCCGATATTGATGACATTCGCGCGAAAGGCGATGCAGATCCCCAGGCCGACGAGAAGCAGGGGCGTGGCCTTGACGAGAGTCTGAGTGATTCCGAACCGCGTGCCCACCGCACCGTTGAGAAGCGCCGCATATGCCGCGAGCGGGTTCGCCTTCAGGATGACGAGCATTACGGCGCCGAGCAGGAGCGCAAACACCACGCCGAGGGCAGGCAACAGGACGTTCAGCGCGATCCTGCTCCAGTCCACAGCCGGGGCACGGAGCACGCGCGTGCGCGAGGCGGGATTGCCAGATGTCAAAATGGATTCCTCAAGCTCCATTTCTATCACACCCGCCCTGACAGACAAAGCGTATTCTGCGACACGAAGGAGTATAAGCAATACTCATGCCACGACATCCAGGAGGAGAAACACCTTCCAATTCTTTCCTCGAGAAAGAATTGCTCGGCACAGCTCCATGCCCGAGGCAAGCCGGCCCTCGGGAAACCACAGAAATGTAGATTCGATTCTTCCTGCTCATTCTGATTGCTGAAAGAACCGGCGTGAGAGTATCCTCCGGCATGGTCCGATTCACCCTGAACGGGAAAGCGGTTGCCGCGGAGGGCGGGCGCTCACTCCTGTCGTACCTGCGCGACGAAGCCCGACTGACCGGCGCGAAGAGCGCGTGCGGGGAGGGGGTGTGCGGAGCCTGCTCGGTAGTCGTGGACGGGAGGCTTCTCAGTTCCTGCGTGATCGCCCTGGAGCGGATGGAAGGAAAGTCGATCCTCACGGTTGAAGGAATTCCCGAGCCGGAGATGGAGTGCTACGTGCGGGCCTTCGCAGAGGCCGGTGCCGTCCAATGCGGCTACTGCACTCCGGGGATGGTGCTCGCAGCCAAGGTCCTTCTCGACAAGAACCCGATGCCCAGTGAGGAAGAGACCCGGGCCGGCCTGCGCAGGAACCTCTGCCGCTGCACCGGCTACGTGAAGATCGTGGAGGGCGTCCTGCGGGCTGCGCGCTATCGCAACGCGCTGGGCGCAGGCGGGCTCCCGGCATCCCTGCCTCGCCCGCCCCTAGCCGCGCCCGACGCGCCTGCGCGTCATTTGGCGCGGCAGCCATCGCTGGCTACGGGTCTCGGGGCGCGGCTTCCCCGGGTCGACGCCAGGGCGAAGATCCGTGGGAAAGCCCGGTACGTCGATGACCTCGTCGAGCCGGGCATGCTCTACGGGGCCGCCCTTCGGTCTCCCCATCCCCGGGCAAGACTGGTCTCACTGGACGTGTCTGCCGCGCGCGCGCAGGCGGGGGTCACGGTAGCAACCTGGGAGGACATCCCGGGCTCCCGGTACACCGGCCACGTCGTGCCGGACTGGCCCACGCTCGTGGCGGTGGGCGAGGAGACACGCTACGTCGGGGATGCGATCGCCCTTGTGGCAGCCGCTACCCCCGCCCGCGCGCGTGAGGCGCTCGCTCTGATCGACGCCCGGTTCGAAGTGCTTCCGCCCACTGCTTCTCCCGAGGCGGCGCTGGCTCCCGACGCGCCGCTGATCCATCCGGGAGGGAACATCCTGTCCCGGCTCCTCCTAGAGCGCGGGGATGTTGAAAGCGCCCTGGCCTCGGCCGTTCACCTCGTGGAGGAAACCTTCACCACACCCTTCACGGACCATGCCTTCATGGAGCCGGAGAGCGCGCTTGCCTATCCGCCGGATCCCGAGGGCATCGTCCTCGTCCGGACCGGCGAGCAGAACGTCTACGACGGTCAGAGGTACGTGGCGGACACGCTGGGCCTCCCCCGGGAACGCGTGCGTGTCGTCTCCGAGTACGTCGGTGGAGGCTTCGGAGGAAAAGAAGACCAGACCGTCCAGCATCACGCGGCCCTGCTGGCATGGCTCTGCGGGCGGCCCGTGAAATGCACCCTGGACAGGGCGGAGAGCTCGCGGGTCCACGTGAAGCGTCATCCCATGACCATCCACGTGAGACTGGGCTGCGAAGCGGCGGGGAAGCTGGTCGGTCTCATGGCCTCCATCGTGGCCGATACCGGGGCGTACGCCTCGCTGGGAGGGCCTGTTCTGCATCGCGCGGTGACGCATGCGGGAGGGCCGTATGCGTACGAGAACATTCGCGTGAGCGGGATGGCGGTGTACACGAATAATCCGCCTGCGGGGGCCTTCCGGGGATTCGGCGTGCCGCAGGTCAATTTCGCGCTCGAGTCAGCCCTGGACCTGCTCGCTTCACGCGCGGGCATCTCGGCCTGGGAAATCCGTTTCCGAAATGCCGTGCGCCCGGGCGACAGGCTGCCCAACGGCCAGGTTGCAGGTCCTGACACCGCCCTGGAGGAATGCCTGCTCTCGGTGAAAGAGGCATATGACGATGCGCCGGGCAGGACCGGAATCGCCTGCGGATTCAAGAACACCGGGCTGGGGATGGGGCACGCCGACATCGGCCGCTGCGTGCTGAAAATCGCCACTGACCACGTGGAAATCCTCACAGGCGCCGCCTGCATCGGACAGGGAATCGCCACGGTCCTGACGCAGGTGGCTTGCGAGATCCTAGACATCGACCCCGGGCTCGTCCGCGTCGTCCAGCCCGACACTGCGACAACCCCTGACTCCGGCACGACTACCGCTTCGCGCCAGACCCTCATCACCGGTGAGGCCTGCCGGCGGGCCTGCGACGCTGCCCGGGAAGTGGCGCGGGCAATGGCGGGGATGGACGGCACGGGACGAAGCGGGTTCCCCCTGGCTCTCCTGGCAGGGAGGGAGTTCCACGGCCGGTACGAAGCGCCGACCGATGACTTCGAGACTGCCCGGGCCGACCCCGTGCACCACATCGCCTACAGCTACGCCTGCCATCTCGCGGTGCTCGGCCCGGACAGACGCGTCCAGCGGGTCGTTGCCGCGCACGATTCGGGACTCGTGGTGAATCCCCTGGCATTCGAGGGGCAGGTCGAGGGCGGCGTGGTCATGGGGCTGGGCTCCGCGCTCACGGAGTCATTTCCGCTTGCGGACTGCGTGCCCACGGCACGATTCGGCCAGCTGGGCCTCTTGCGGGCACCCGACGTGCCCGCGATCCAGACGATCACCGTCAGAAAACGGGGACAGGGAAGCGCCATCGACGGCGGGGTCTCGGGCGGGGCATTCGGCGCAAAGGGCATCGGAGAAATCTCCACCATCCCGACCGCCGCCGCCGTCGCGGGCGCCTACTACGCCGTGGACGGCACGCTCAGGACCAGTCTCCCGCTCGAAGGAACGCCATACGAGGCCGGTCTTTGAGTATATTCGTCCCCGATGAGAACACAGAGCCAATTGCTTCACAGTCGAACGCGCGTCAGACCCCGCTACGCCCTTCTCCCTCTTGAAGGAATCCCTTTCTCACGCCTGCCCGAGTGGCCGGGTGCCGGTGTGCGGGTCCTCGCCGGGCCCTCGCTCGGCGCGGGGTTCGTGGAGTACCTCCTGGACGTGCAGAAGGGTCAGGCGGGGAGACACGATGCGGACGGACAGATCGAGTTTTTCCTCTATATCCTTTCCGGCGCTGCCACGCTTGCAGTCGATGCCAGGACCCACCCCCTGACGGAGGGAGGATATGCCCTGGTTCCTCCGACGAGCGCCTTTGCGCTGACGGCAACCTCGGAGACGAGGCTGATCATGCTGCGCAAGCGCTATGAGAAAGTGAGCGGGATCCCGATGTACCCGCCCCTTGTCGGACGTGAGCAGCACGTGAAAGGGGAGATCTACGTCGGTGACCCCGGCGCACTCCTGCAGTGTCTCGTACCCGACGATCTTGCCTACGACCTTGCAATGAACATCTTCACCTTCGATGTGGGGCACAGCCTGCCGGTGACCGAGACGCACGTCATGGAGCACGGGCTCTACGTTCTGCAGGGCAAGGGTACCTACTTCCTCGACGACACGTGGATGGAGGTAGAGGCGACAGATTTCATCTGGATGGGGCCCTTCTGCCCGCAGAGCTATTACGCCACTGGCCCGGTCGCATCGAAGTACATCTATTACAAGAACGTCAATCGCGAAATCTCCCTGTGAGGTGAATGATGATGGAAAAGATCTGGCGCGATGCCGACGTGGACATGGCGGTTCTCAGGGACAGGACGATCGCCGTGATCGGCTACGGCATCCAGGGCAAGGTCCAGGCAGCGAACGCACGCGACAGCGGGTGCAGGGTCATCATCGGGACCCGGCCGGCAGAGGAGAGCCCCTCGCGCGCCCAGGCGCAGGCCGACGGGTTCACGGCGATGAGCGTGGCCGAGGCGACCAGGACGGCCGACATCCTCCTGATAGAGCTTGCCGATCCTGCCCAGCCTTCTGTTTACAGGAGCGAGATCGCCCCGCATCTCAGCAAGGGGCAGACGCTGTGCTTCTGCCATGGCTTCAACGTGCTCTACGGCGCGATACGGCCGCCGGCGGATGTGAACACCGTGCTCTTCGTCCCCAACGCTCCCGGCGCATTCGTGCGGGAGAAATACAAGCGCGGGGAAGGCGTGTACGGATGCGTGAGCGTGGAACACGACGCGACCGGCGATGCGAGGCAGATCGTGCTCGCCATCGCCAAGGCGGTCGGCTCCACCCGTGCAGGCGTGGTGGAGCTTTCTTTCCAGCACGAAACGGAAGGGGACAATTTCGAGGAACAGATCCTCTACGGGGGAGCCATCCAGCTCATGCGGCTGTGCTACCAGGTCATGGTGGAGCACGGCTACTCTCCCAGCTTCGCCTACGCCAAGTCCGTGCGCTCGCTTCGCAGCGTGCTCGACGTCATGGACGAAAACGGCATCGAGAACTACCTGACCACGCGCTGCAGCCGCACCTGCGAGTTCGCGGTGCGCACCCGGGGGCCCCAGGTGATCGACGCCGAGGCGGTCCGCCGGATCTTCCAGGAGACGGAGCAGGGTACCTTCGCGCGCGACTGGATGCAGGAGTGGGCGCTCGGCATGCCCCAGCTTCACCGGATGCGCCGCACCGCGGCGGAAAGCGCCATGGAGAAGACGGGCGAAGCATGGCGGCGCGATTTCGGGAAGTAACGGGGAAATGGTAAGCGACCGCATCGACCCGCACCGGATGGCCCGCGATATTGAGGTCATTGCCGGCTTCACTGAAGTGGATCCTGAGGTCGGCTGCAGCCGCCCCACCTTCTCACCGTCGTGGCGACGGGCCCGCGACTACGTCCTCGAGCAGGCTGCAGAGGCCGGGTGCGAGGTCAGGATCGACGCCGCCGGGAACGTGCATGCCCGGCACGCGCGCCGCGGCTGGTCGGAAAAGGTGTGGCTCTGCGGGTCCCACATCGATTCGGTGCCCACCGGCGGGAGGTTCGACGGCGTGGTGGGTGTCATCGTGGCCCTGGAGGTGCTCCGTGCGGCTCCCGAGGCTCCCGTGGAGCTTGTGGTGTTCGCGGAGGAGGAGGGCACGACGTTCAATCTCGGCATGGTCGGAAGCCGGGCGTGGGCCGGCACGCTGGGCCTCGCTGAACTGCGCGGGCTTCGCAACCAGCAGGGCGAGGACTTCCTCTCCGCGGGCGCTGGCCACGGCGTGGCCGCGGAGCGCATCGAGGTGGAGAGGCTCGCGCCGGACGCGTATCGAGGGCTCATCGAGACTCACGTCGAGCAGGGTCCGGCGCTGTGGAAGGCGGGGAAAGCGGTCGCCATCGTCACGGCCATCGCCGGCAGGCGGCAGTATGCCTGCACGCTCACGGGAATGGCGAACCACGCCGGCGCCACTCAGATGGCCGACCGCCGCGATGCTCTGACCGGGGCCGCCCGCGCCGTGTCCGCCCTCGAGTCCCTGGGCCGGGAGCTCGATCAGCAGGAGCCGCAGTCGGTGATCACGGTCGGCAGGCTCGACGTGGAGCCGAACGCCGTGAACGTGATCCCGGGGCGCGTGCGGCTCAGCATCGACATGCGCGCGCGGGGAGACGATGTTCTGGATCGCGGTGACGCGCTCGTGAGGAAGCTGCTGTCGGAGATCGCCGGGGAGCGCGGATTGCAGCTCCAGGTCACGTGCACCGAGTCGGTTCCTCCGGTCCCCATGGACCGCGCGGTCTGCGCCCGGCTTCGGAACGCCGCGGCGCGTCTCGGCCTGGAGGTGCCCGACACGACGAGCGGGGCGCTGCACGACACGGCAATCCTCGCGCCCCTGCTGCCAGCGGCCATGCTCTTCGTGGCAAGCAGGGACGGGATCAGCCACAACCCGGCGGAGCACAGCAGGATCGAGGACATCGCGCGCGCGGCCCGGATCGTGGCAGAGGCGGTGTGCTCGTGAGCGGACGGCCGCGGAACCCCGAAGCCAAAGTGTCGCTTGCAGAGCTGAACTCCCTGGACCAGGCCGGGTTCGAAGCCGTGTGCGGCCCGCTTTTCGAGGGCTCCCCATGGATCGCCGCGCGAACGTGGAGGAGACGTCCCTTTGCCTCCCGCGAGGCCCTCCTCTCCGAGCTCGCCGCGACCGTGGAGCGCGCCTCCGAGGCGGAACAGCTCGGGCTTATCGCAGCGCATCCTGACCTCGTGGGCAGGCTCGCCTTGGAAGGGAGGCTTTCCTCTGAATCGACACACGAGCAGGCAGCCGCCGGGTTGGACGCCGTTTCCGAGCAGGAGGCGGCGCTCTTTGATCGCTACAACCGGGAATACCGGGAAAAGTTCGGATTTCCTTTTGTCATCTGCGCGCGGGAAAACAGGAAGGAGGCGATTCTTGACGCGTTCCCCAGGAGACTTTCACAGAGCCGGGCCCAGGAGGTTGCCACGGCGCTGGCGGAGATCGCAAAGATCGCGCGGCTGCGGCTGCACGACCGTGTCGCGGAGGGCTGAGCGTTGGCGCGCCTGACCGACAACAGCTACGGGAAGTGCGACGTCCGCCTGACCAAGGTGGTCCGCTCCGGCGCCATGCACGCCCTGTGGGAGCTCACCACTGCCATCGTTCTCACCGGGGACTTTGCCCGCGTCTACACGGATGGCGACAATACCCTGTGCATCCCGACCGACACGATGAAGAATACCGTGTACGTGCTGGCGAAGAAGAATGACTTCGGCTCACCGGAAGATTTCGCCCAGATCCTTGCCCGGCATTTCATCGAAAGCTTCGATCACGTGGACAGCGCGGAAGTCTCGATCGCCCAGAAGATCTGGACCCGCATACCCACGGGCGGCAGGCCCCACGAGCACTCATTCATGAGCGCCGGGTCCGGGGGCCGCACGTGTCGGGTCAGGAATGCCCGGGGACGCCCGGCGGAAGTCAGCGGGGGTCTTGCGGGGCTGGAAGTCATCAAGACCACGGGGTCCGGATTCTCGGGGTTCCTGAAGGATGAGTACACGACACTGCAGCAAACGACGGACCGGATCCTCGCCACGAGCATCGATGCCACCTGGGCTTTCCGATCTTCGACCTCGCCCGACTACAATGCGGCATTCGAAACCGCCTTTCGGGTCATCACAGAGGTATTTGCCACGCACGCGAGCCTGAGCGTGCAACAAACGATCTTCGCCATGGGCGAGGCACTGCTGAAGCATGTGCCGGAGATGTCCACCGTCAGCTTCACCCTGCCCAACCAGCACCGTCTCCCCGTGAACCTCGCTCCGTTCAAACTTGCAGGGGAGAATGAAATATTCGTGGCAACAAGCGAGCCCTTCGGCCTCATCATGGGGACTGTCGCGAGGGAGTGAAGAACATGGGAAGACTCAGCACCCACGTCCTGGACACGGCGAACGGCAAGCCGGCGGCAGGCATCCGCATCGACCTCTTTCGGGGCGACGCAGAGGGGGGACCGCCCGTCAGGAGCGTCTCCGCGGACGCCGACGGCAGGCCGGCTCTCCCTCTCCTGGAAGGAGCGGAGTTCCGGCCGGGCTCCTACCGGCTGGTCTTTCACGTCGGCGCATATTATCGCGGCCGCGGCCATCCCGATGCCGGACGCTTCCTGGAAGACGTGCCGGTGACCTTCGTCGTGGATGATCCCTCGGCCCGCTACCATGTCCCGCTCCTCGTGTCTCCATGGTCGTACACGACCTATCGGGGGAGTTGACCCATGCCGTTCGATCTTCTGATCCGCGGCGCGAAGGTGGTCACCCCGGCCGGCGTGGATGACCTCACGATCGGAATCGAAGAGGGGAAGATCACTGCCCTCGGGCCCGGGGAATCGGGACCGGCAAAGGAGACGATCGACGCGCGGAGGCTCTACGTTTTCCCGGGGGTAATCGATGCGCACGTGCATTTCAACGAGCCCGGACGGACCGGGTGGGAAGGAGTGGCAAGCGGATCCGCCGCTCTTTCAGCCGGCGGGGGAACCTGCTTCATCGACATGCCGCTGAACTCTTCTCCGCCGACTCTCGATGCGCCATCTTTTGCCTCGAAGCTTGCAGCCTTCAAGGGTGAGGCGCGCACCGATTTCGCGCTCTGGGGCGGGTTGACCCCCGACAACATCGATCAGCTGGAAGCCCTTGCCGAGTGCGGGGTGGTCGGTTTCAAGGCGTTCATGTCCTCAAGCGGGATCGAGGATTTTCGCCGATGTGACGATGAAACGCTCTTTCGCGGCATGCAAATTTCGGCGCGGCTCGGGCTGCCTGTCGCCGTGCACGCGGAAAACGACGGCATCGTGAGTGCTCTCTCCGGCGCCGCGCGCGCGCATGGTCGAACGTCGGTCCACGATTTTCTCGCCTCCCGACCCATAGTCGCCGAGGCGGAAGCCATCTCCCGCGCGCTCCTCTTTGCGGAGGAAACGGGATGCTCCCTGCACGTGGTGCATACCAGCTCGGCCCGGGGAGTAGAGCTGGTCCGCGCGGCCGTGGAAAGAGGGTCGTGCGACGCAACATGCGAGACCTGCCCCCACTACCTTCTGCTCTGTGAGGACGACGTGCAGAACCTGGGCGCGCGCGCGAAGTGCGCTCCGCCTGTGCGCTCAGCAGCGGAGCGCGAAAAGCTCCTCGCCCTCGTGGCAGCGGGCCGGGTGGACACCATAGGGTCCGATCACTCCCCGGCCCCTCCTGAGATGAAAAAGTCTGAGGATTTCTTCAGCGCGTGGGGTGGAATCAGCGGTGTGCAGTCCACCCTGCGCGCTCTTCTCACGCTCGATCTGCCCCTCCCGCTCGCGGCGCGCCTTCTGTCCGTGAACGTTGCGCACCGATTTCGTCTGGCCTCAAAGGGCGGCATCCGGATCGGGGGAGACGCCGACCTGGCGCTGGTCGAGCTTTCAGTCTCGACGCCTCTCCGTTCTGAGGAGCTCCTGGATCGTCATCGCGCAAGCCCATACGTTGGTCGGCAGTTCCGTGGTGTCGTGAGGAGGACACTGGTCCGCGGACGCACGGTGTTCAGGGATGGGGTGACGGTCGGACCTCCCATCGGGCAGTTCCTCCGTCCGGCCCTCGGAGCGTGACCTTCATTCCGCTCACGACAAAACCGGATTCACGCTGATCAGCTGGAGGTTCAGGTCCCTTATGCCGGTGCGCTACCATGCTTTTCGGGCGACCCAGATGCCTGTCGCCAGGATCCACAGGGCGCTCAACAGCGAAAGAACCATGAAAATGAGATTGAGGGTGTTCAGCCGCCCGGTGACAATCTGGATGATGCCGAGAGAAGCAACAGGAGCGTTCAGGATCAACCCAGCCCAGCTCAGCCAGCGGGGATAGGCGGCGCTTCGAACCATGCCAACGCCCAGGAAGGCGAAAGCCATCCAGTAGACGGTGATGTTCATGGAGAACACCCCCAGGCCGAAGGCGGAAAGCGCGGAGACCACGTCATACGCCGCGTCTCTACCGGTGGCCGGGGCGGCCAGCCAGTTGGCGACCGCACTTGCGGAAGCCATGTCGAGAGCCAGGTTGACAATCCAGAGGGCAGTCCCCACGACAACGAAATAGAAACCCAGCCGTGCCCATGCTGCGCCGCCCGTCGTGATGGAGCGATAGATTCCCGCTGCGCCAGTCATCACCGCCCAGATGCCAATCATGATGAGCAGCGCAGAGATCTGGGTGAGGAATTGCCGTTGCCCCATTGCAGTTACCATCTCCTGCACATTGCGGGCATCGACAGCGCGAGGGAGCAGGATGTTGCCAATCACGATCAGAATGGCCCCAAGGATAAACCCGGCACTGCCAATCCTCTGGAGAGCATCCCCTTTGACGATACCTTGTTGCGCCATCATCGTGCTCTCCGCCATGCTTTTCGGCCGACCCAGATGCCGACGGCCAGGAACCAGAAGGTGGTAATGACCAGGAGACCCTTGAAGATGTTGAGAGAGGCTTCTCGTCCCGTGAATGTCTGCGAGATGCCCAGGGGCACGCCGACAAGGCCCAGAATCAGCCCGACCCAGCCCAGCCAGCGGGCATAGATCCCGCTTCGAATCATGCCGATGGCCATGAAGGCGTACGCCATCCAGATGACGATCACTTCAAGCGGAAAAAGCCCCCGGCCGAATCCGACGCCAGAAAACATGACGACCACGTTGTGCGCCGCTTCCTTGCCCGCCTCCGGTGCCGCCTGCCAGTTGAGGAGCGCCGCGGCATACGAAATGTCGAGAGACATGCCGATGGTCCAAAGGGTCGTCCCCATTACCAGGAAATAGAAACTCAGCCGTGCCCAGGCGGCGCCGCCCGCGATAATGGAGCGGTGGACTCCCGCCATTCCGATCGTCGCCGCCCAAAAACCAAAAGTCAGAAGGAGCGCACAGGCCTGAAGCAGCACTGCATGTTCACCGAACACCCTCTGCCCCGTCTGTATATCGCTGAAGTCGACAAAAAGGGGCCAGATGCCGCCGATCGTGAGCAGGATAAACCCGATGATTAGTGAGGCACTCCCGATTTTCTGGAGCGGATCACCCCTCACGATACCTTCCTGTTGTGCCATAACAATCTCCTTTCCTGTCCGGTTGCGGCTCAAAGTACGGTACGCGCGTCCCGCGAACGTCTGAAAAGCGTTGAAATGTCGTTGAATCGACGCGAGGTCCGGAGTAGGATTTCGGCCAGAAATGCGAAAACGAACGATGCGCGCGAAGCTGTTCTGGCTCGGTCATCCACGGATCGAGCGGGACGGAGCGCCCGTGCGACTGGATACCCGCAAGACCACCGCGCTCCTCGCCTACCTGTCGCTCATCGATCATCCCATGTCCCGCGAACGCCTCGCCGCGCTTTTCTGGCCGGATTTCGACCAGGAGAGGGCGCCCGCAAACCTGCGGCGAAGCCTGGCAGCGCTTCGCGCGGCGCTGCCGGGAGATTGGCTTGCCGCGGAGCGGGACAGGATCGGCGTGCAATCGTCGGAGGATTTGTGGGTCGATGTGCGCGAGGCACGTCTGCTCATCGCCGGGGTGAAAAGTCACAAGCACGACAGCGAGGAGGCATGCCCCGACTGCCGCACCCGTCTGGAGCAGGCCGTCGCGCTGTACCAGGGCGATTTCCTGGAAGGCTTCACGCTGCCCGACTGCCCCGAGTTCGATGACTGGCAGCTCGCGGAGCGGGAGAACATCCGCTCCGATCAGGGCTGGGCGCTCCAGCGTCTGGCCCGGGCGCAGGCATCGGCGGAGCAGTGGGAACAGGCGTTGGCGACCGCCCGGCGCTGGGTGTCGCTGGACAGGCTGCACGAACCTGCGCAGGCGCTGCTCATCCGGCTGCTCGCGCAGAGCGGCCAGCGCACCGCCGCCATCAGGCACTACGAGGAGTTTGCGAGTCTGCTTCAGCGCGAGCTGGGTGCACAGCCCGACCCGAAGACCCGGGAGGCGTACGGACAGGACGCGCAGGGCACGAGGGCCGCGGCGCTGCCCGCGCCTGCCGCCCAGACCGCGCCCGCCGTCTCAACCGCACCCGAACCGCGAAAGGGAGCAGCGCCGTTCGAAGGACTCCTGCGCACCAAGCTCGACGTTCCGCGGCTCCGCGCGGCACGGGTGGAGCGCGAACGCCTCGTCGACGTCCTGGACAAGGGCATCGCCCGCGGGCTTGCCGTGGTCTCAGCGCCCGCCGGCTTCGGCAAGTCGACGATTCTTGCCCAGTGGGCCGCCGGCGCAGGGATGCCCGTTGCCTGGCTTTCCCTGGACAGCGGCGACAACGACGTCCATCGATTCCTGCTGTACTGCGCCGCTGCCCTGGATGCCGCGAAATCCGGCCTTGGAGCAGCGGCGGCGGACCTGCTCGGAGCAATGACGCACGCCCCGGCGGCGGTTGTCATGACGGGCCTCATCAATTCGATCAGCTCGGAGGGGACAGATATCGCCCTCGTGCTGGACGACTACCAGTTCATCCGGGCCGTGGAGATCCACGAGGCGGTGCGGTTTCTCGTGGATTGCAGGCCGCCCTTCCTGCGCCTGGTCATCGCGACACGGGAGGATCCGCCGCTGCCCCTCGCGCGGCTCCGTTCAAACGACTCCCTCGCCGAGATCCGGGCGGACGACCTACGCTTCACGACCGCCGAGGCAGGCCGTTTTCTCAACTCCTCCATGTCGCTTTCCCTGTCGGAGGAGAACGTCGCCCGGCTTTCAAAGCGCACCGAGGGGTGGATTGCGGGGCTGCAGATGGCGGCCCTCTCGCTGCAGGGGCGTGAGGACTCGGACGCGTTCATTGACGCCTTTGGAGGCACCAACCGTTACATTCTGGATTACCTCGCCGAGGAGGTCTTTGCCCGGCAGGACGAGCAGACGCGGCGTTTCCTGCTGGAGACCTCGATCCTGGGCAGGATGAGCGCGGGCCTGTGCGAAGCGCTCACCGGCAGGCGCGGAGCTCAGGAGATGCTGGAGCGCCTGGATCGGGCCAACCTGTTCCTCGTCGCCCTGGACGAGCGCAGGTGCTGGTTCCGCTACCACCATCTCTTTGGCGATCTCCTGCTCCACCGGATGGAGCACGCCCGTTCGGTTGAAGAGATCCGCGCGCTGAGACTGCGCGCGGGGGATTGGCTTGGCGCGAACGGAGAGCTGGCCGAGGCGATCCAGCAGTACCTGGCAGCCGGGGGATTCAGCGAGGCGGCGGACCTGATCGAAAGGAGCTACGTGGACATCCTGTCCCGCGGCGGGCTGGGAGAGCTCCTGCGGTGGTGCAGGGAAATCCCCGACGATGTCACCAGGCAAAGGCCGGCGCTCGGCATTGTCGCCGCGTGGGCCCTGGCGCTGGCCGGAAAGCATGAAGCCACCGAAACGGCCCTGGAGTCAGTGGAGCGCGTGCTGCAGCGGTCCGGCAGCGTGCAGGATGACGCGAAGACCCGGGCGCTGCGGGGAGACATCGCCATCATCCACGCCTTTCTCCATGACCTCGCCGGCAACGCATCAGGGGCAATCGAGCTCACCCGCGCAGCGGAGGAGCTGCTTCCCGAGGACCACCTGATAGGCCGCTGCCTCGTGTTCCTCATCCGCGGGAGGGCATTCATGTACCAGGGCGACCTGGAGAGCGCCGACCGGACCTTCTCTGATTTCCTCCGCTTCTGCGTCGCACTCGACAATCTCTGGGCCATCTCGTACGCGGTGTACTGGCTGCTGGTGCTCCGCCGGCTCCAGGGGAGCTTCGATGGCTGCCAGCAGATGGTTCGCGAGTTCGAAACCCGGGTCGACAGCCACCACTCGCGCGGCAGCGGTCCGCTCGCAAAGACTTTCGCGGTTGCCGGGGAGCTGAAGCGGGAGCAGGGACGCCTGGAGGAGGCCGTGGGGATGGCCGAGGACGCCGTGAGCCAGGTCGAAGGGTGGGGGATGCCCTCCGAGGTCTACTTCTGCCTCTACTACCTGGCCCGCGCGCAGCGCTCGCTGGGGCGGGTGGACGAAGCGCTGGCAACGATAGAGAAAGCCGGGGAGATCAGTCGGACATCCACGGTGCTGGCGTCCATGCGGACGGCCTTCGATGTGGAACGGGTAAGGAACTGGCTGGAAAGGGGGGACGTCGCATCGGCTGTTGCATGGGCTGACCAGCGTCAGCAGGGCGAGACGGAAAGCCCGCTGAACCGGCACATCGAGCTCATCAGCCTGGCGCGCGTGCGTCTCGTTGCAGCGGCATCGAACGAGGCGGTGGACCATGCCCTCGGCCTCCTAGAAGAGCTGACCGCGTCTGCGCGGCGTCATCGCTGGAACGGCCTTCTCATTGATACTCAGCTTCTTGAGGCAAAGGCGAAGCTTGATCGGTTCGGGCCGCAGGAGGCGATGAGCGCAATGGACGAGGTTGTCCGGTTGGCTCACTCGGGAGGATTCTTTCAAACCATCATCGAGGAGGGTCCGCACGCCGCGAATCTCCTCCGGGCCGGTCTCGAAGCGGGGAAATGGACCGATCCTCCCGTGCGCGCCTATGTGGAGAGACTCCTCGGGGCAGTGCCCGGCTCCCGTTGAGCGCCGATGCCGCCCCCGACCGTCCGCACGCGCAGGGGCGGGCGGGGAGCCGGCTTGAGGAATCGCACCGCGGGGTGGCCGACCAGGAGCACTGCGTGAACGTTGTCCTGGCGCGACAGGCCGAGTATCTCCTTGCAGGCCCGGCTCGCATTCACGGCGCTCTGGGCGAGGGTCACGAAGCATGTCCCGAGACCCGAGGCGTGAGCGGAAAGGGCCAGGGCGTACGCAGCGATCACGCAGTCCTCTTTCGGCGTGGGGACGAGAACGCGGGAGTGGAAGAAAATCGCCATTGGAGCACCATAGAATATTGGATCCTTTCCCTGTCGCAGTTTCGCAAGCACGGCCGAGATTCTCCCCGCGTACTCATGATCGCCCAGGAAAGCGCGGACGTATGATCCCACGAACGGCCTCAGAACCGTCCTCAGGAGGGGACTGTTGAGAAGCAGGCTTCTCTTTGCATAGGTCCTTTTGAGCTGCGCGAGCAGCAGGTCCCGCGTTGGCCCCCTCGGCAGAATGGTCAGCTCGTGCGCGCGCCTGTTTCCACCCGACGGCGTGTGGCGCGCTGCGTCCACCAGCCTGTCGAGCGTCGCGGCGGAGGGTTCCTCGGGGAGGAAACGCCTTGTGCTCATGCGCGATGCGAGAAATGCTTTCAGCTCCTCGAAGCCGATCGGAGAGCCTCTGCGGGATGCTTCCAGAACAGAGCCGTTTCGAACCGTGATGGCATTTGCAGGGCAGACAGTGTAGCAGTGCAGGCATCCGGTGCAGTCGCCGGTTCCCTGTGTGAACCTCGTCTTGCCTGTGCTGCACTCTCGTGCGCACGTGTCGCAGGCAGTGCACAACGACTCGTTGACTCCGATCATGAACCTGTTCATGCGAATCCCCTTTGATCTTTTCTCGCGCGGACGAAAGCCCTTGGCTGCCGTCTGTTCACCGCGAAGCTTTCAATGGCGAATCCGGTTCGGGTCAGGTGCTCTTTCAACTCATCCTCGCCAATGACGGGCATGAAGAAGAACAGCCTGCTCAAGCGGGAGAGCGCGGCGGGTCGTACGGCCTCTTTGAAGGAGAAGACTCCCCCCGGTTTCAAAACTCGGAAGACCTCGGACACGACTTCCTTCCATGCTGCTGCGCTGTTCAGAACAGCGAACAGGAACGCCGCATCGAAGTTGCTGTCGGCGTACGGCAGTCGGGCGGCATCCGCATGAGCAAACTCAATCTGATCTGTCCGGGTGCCTCGTGCCCACGCCGGGGGATGAGCCACATATCTCCTGGCGCGTTCGATGACCTCAGGATCGCTGTCCACGCCGACAATTCGTCCGCAGTCGAAATGCCCGCTGATGAGGAGCGTCCCGGCGCCATGCCCGCATCCGACCTCGATGCATTCGGCCCCGGTGGGCAGACGGAATCCCGCAAGCACTCGAGGGGCCTCGGCTTTTCGCTGGAGGTATACCCGGAACCGATTATAGACCAGCAGCTCCTGAATCAGACGGGACCCGTTTCTCCGGAGGCGATTGTCTGAACTCACAGTTGCTCTCCTCGCTGTTCACAGCAAGAGTCCATCACGCTCGGGCCTGCATCAAAGCTTTGAAAGATCTCTTCCCCACTGTGTTGCCCGATCGATTTCGCCATCCGCAAGAGGACCTTTCTGTCCACTCACGATGAAACCTTCTGGTTTCGCTACTACCTGGCTTCCCAGGCTCACGAATTGTCTCACCATTCGAGTTGCTGCATTTCCAAACATTCTTGCAAACGGCGACGACAATCTCGTATCGAAGCTCGCGACCTTGAGTCCTGCCGCGGTTTCCTTTGTCATGCCCTCCAGATAATCCTGAATCGACTGAGATGACCGGCCGGAGATCACGGGAGACCCAATGACCAGAAGCTCGACCTTGTCCAATTCCTCCGCCCCGACGGTCTTGATGTGGATCGCATTTGTGCCGCTCCCGAATCCATCCGCAATCGCCCGTGCGATCTTTTCGGTGTTTCCCCAGGTCGAATCGTAGACAACCAAAGCCTTCATCATGATCCTCCTCACAGTGTTTCAAATCGGCAGATTTTTTTCTGCCTGACTGCTGAACAGTAGCGTGCGGGCGTCCCCGGAACGTCCGGGAAAGCGTTGAAAAACCGTTGAATCGATGCGAGTCAGTAACGTGCCTTGTCGACAAGCACGAGGCACGGCTTCTCAGCTCCGGGGCGATGGGACACCGGCATGCTGCTCCTGCCCGTCAATGAGCTCGAGCAGCCTGGGGTAGGCCACCTCCGCGACGTTCGGGCCCGGCTGCTCCACCTCGATCAGGTCATGGCCCAGGCGCAGGTCCGCCGGGAACTGGTAGGTCCGCAGGTTGGCTGCCCCATGGCTGCGCCACAAGTCGACGACCCTGGCGGTAACCGCGTTGTCGACGTCATGGTCGTTGAGGTTCGTGATGACCAGGGTGGAACCGGCTGCCGGGGCTTTCTGCCGCGCCAGCGCCTGGGTGGCCAGGCTCAGCCGCACGATCTGCGCCAGGTTATGGGTGGCCATCCGCGGGTATTTCTCGAGGGGTCGTGCGTCGGCCTTCAGTACCGGGTCCTCCCAGAGGAACCAGTTCGGCAGCACCGAGAGGGTCCAGACCGTCATCGGGGTCAGGATCTCTGGTATCGCTCCGAAGCCGAAACCGGGCGAGATCAGCACCGCCAGATCGACATCCTGCAGCTGTTGGGCCGCCCAGCCGGTCGCCAGCCCGCCGAGCGATATGCCGGCGAGCGTCAAGTGATCGCCGAGACCGCGGCCAATATCCACGACCTCTTCGGTGTAGCGGATGATGTCCTCTGCCCGCAACCGGACGATCTCGGTCGTCATCCGGTCCGCCAGACCATGGTAGGGCAGGGGTGCGATCAGGACGTTGTACCCCCGATCGTAGAATCGCGTACCAAGCTCCCTGAAGGAAGCGGGACTGCAGTTGAGGCCGTGGATGAAGACGATGACCCTCGGGGTCCTGGAGCCGTGGGTCAACAGGATGACCCTGGAATTCGGGTTGAACCCGACTTCGGCGGCGCGCAGATCATCGACGCGGTGCGCCGCTTCTGCGTACTCGGCGACGGGGTCGGGGTGTGAGATGGACGGACTGGGGGCGATGCCGGAAGCGTTGGGAGCCGTGAGGCAGCCAATCGCCATCAGGGCAGCCCCGACGATGAATCCGGCACTGCCAATCTTCTGAAGGGTATTCCCCTTCATGATGCCTTGTTGTTGTGTCATGGTCTTCTCCTTCTTCTTCATGGAATTGCCCATCTCCCTCATGGCGTGCGGCCCGCGCCATCGGGCGAGTTCCTGAGGAGCGGGAGAGCGGAACGTACGCGCACCGCATGCTCGATCGCGCTCATGGCAGCAAGGACGAGATCCTCGCGCCAAAGACGGGCTGCAACCTGGACGCCAACCGGCAGACCGGCGCTTCCGCGCTCCGTTTCACGGGCTGCACGCTCGACCACATCAAGACGTGCCGGGCGATCGCTTTCTTCGCCGCTTCTGACGGTCGTGACCGGGACAACTCCCGCCGGCAAGCCCAGGACGTTGTAGAGGAGCGTGTATGCGGCGACGTTGGCAACGCTGAGATATTCACTCGCTCCATGGCGGAGCGCGGGAACGGCAACCGGTGGTGACAGCACGACGTCCACGCCAGCCGCGTCCATGGCACGGTTGTATGCCGCGCGGTACGCCGCAAGATCCGTGGTGATCTTCTCGACATCGGCGCCCTCTGCCCTCCGCGCGGCGGTGACCGCAAGAGCCAAACGGGGCTGGCCGCCGATGGACAAAGCCGCGGCGATGAACGGTCGCGCCAGGTTCGGAAGACCCGCCGCCGAGAGGAGGCCTGCTGCCCGACGATCGGGAGTATCGCCGTGAAGGCCGGCCCGAAACCACTCGGCACCGTCGGCAGCCATGACGCGGAAGAACAGCCGTGCGGCGTCCGCAAGAAGCGGCGGGTGGAACTCGACGATCGTCGCCCCGGCAGCGACAAGGTCGGATTCAGCCTCGCGCAGGGCGCGACGGACTGCCGGAGCAGAGCGAATGAACGCTTCATCAAGCTGAATCCCCACTCGGAGGCCGCGGACGTTCGGCAGCTCAGCGGGATAGGGAGGCGCGTCCGACGAGGTGTCACCCTTGCCAATGCTTGCCGCTGCGAGCACGGACATCGCGAGCTGCAGATCCTCGACATTCCGAGCAATTGGGCCCGGCTGGAACATGTTTCCCGGTGGGCGCGAGGCATCCTCTGGTTTGTCCATCATCGTCAACCGCCCGGTCGTTGGCTTCAGCCCCGCAACGCCGGCGAAATGCGCAGGAATCCTGATGCTGCCTCCGAGATCGCTCCCGAGACCAAGCGCGGAACCGCCGGCTGCAATGATTGCGGCTTCTCCCCCGCTGCTCCCGCCGGGTGTCCTGGTCAAATCCCAGGGATTGCGTGTTTGTCCATACACCGGGTTATCGGACTCGATGTAGGACAGATTCTGGCTCAGGTTCGTTTTTCCGAGAATGATCGCTCCCGCGGCGCGAAGTGCAGTGACCAGCGGCCCATTATGATCGGCGCGATGATTTTTCCGCCATTCGAGTCCCAGCGTCGACGGGGTGCCCTCGAGCAGAAACTGTTCTTTGATGGTGATCGGCAGACCGTGCAGCGGGCCGAGCGGACGGCCGGCAGCCCGGGCCGCATCAGCCGCAACAGCTTCGGCGCGAGCCTCTGCAAATCGCCGGACAACCACGGCGTTGAGCGCCGCATCTGTCCGTTCTATCTGCGCGATGTACGCATCAACAACCTCTGCCGCCGAGAGCTCTCCGGACCTCAATCTGGCCTCGAGATCCACCGCACCCATCGCGATGATGTCCTCTGCTGCGAGGTGCTGACCAGCGACCCGCTGCACCGATTGCGCATGGTCGTCCGCGCTGACGCGGCGTAAGCCGGACTCGGCAGGAGGGGCACTGGTGGGATCGGCCGCAGTGGTGCAGCCGATCACCATCAGAGCAGCCCCGATGATGATGCCAGCGCTGCGCATTCTCTGTTGTGTCATGATTTTTCTTCCGCCTTTCGGGCAAATCTGTAGTGAGCCAGTGTTCTGGGCCCCCAGAAGAAAGCGACGATTGCCGCCAGGATAATCGCGGTGAAAGCAAGGCTGCGCGGATCGTAAAATGACGGTGTGCCGAGGTTTGCGCTGACGGGGAACAGAAACCAGTAGACACCGAACCCGGGATGGAGCAATGCAATGGCGAACAGGCTCTTTCCCGCGTTGTTGTAGATCCAGACAAAGAGAACCCGGCTCGCCACAACGTAGATCCACTGCCAGGCAACCCAGGAAAAGGATTGGCCGGTGAAAATCCAAACCGGGGCGTGAAATGAAGCCCACATGATCCCCAGGAGAATGCCTGCCTTCAGCGCGCTCCACTTCTCCTGCATCGGGTCAAGTGCGTATCCCGTCCATCCAAGCTCCTCGCCAAGAACTCCGAAGAAGAATCCAATGAACGACAGCGGCAGCAGAATGGTGAAATGCGGGGTTGGAACCGGTAAACCCGACATGAGCGCCAGTGCGTATTGCACGAATACGATGAACGGATACAGGAGAAATATGGGGAGATACCATGCTTTTGCCTTGATGCGCCGGAAATCGAAACTCCGCTTGAGAAGCTCTTTCACGCCTGTCGTCTTGTTCTCCCGGTAGACAAGTATCAAAGCTGCCATCATGGGAGTCAGAGACCAGGTCGCATTCAACATTTGAAGATCGGGAATCACGTGCGCGTGAGCCAATGCGACGATCGCCCAGAACGGAATAGAAAGGAGGAACTCCAGCAGGCAAAAGCTCAGAATGAACCTCGAGCGCGTTCCACCAGAAGCTCGGCCTGAAAATAGCTTCCCTTCCATCGTCTGCTGGAAATCTCCCATGTCATCCTCCTTTGCCTGGGACCGAATTGATGTTGTCGCGGCTCAAAGTAGGGGAGCGCCGTCCCCCGAGCGTCCGGAAACGCGTTGAATTATCGTTGAATCGACACGATGGTCGGTATTCGATGCCGCACCCCGCCATCTCAGAGAACAGCACGGCCTGATCGGGCATATCCAAAGTGAGCCAGCGTCCGGGGACCCCACAAGATTGTGACAATCACGGCCACGATTGTGGCGACAAGAGCAAGGAAGCGCGGATCGTAAAACGATGGCACAACCATGTTTCCGCTGGCTGGAAACAGCTGCCAGCCGCCGTTGAATGTGGCGTGCATCAAGCTTACGGCGAACAGGCTCTTTCCCGTGTTGTTGTAAACCCAGACGAACAGAACCCGTGTCGCCACGATGTAAAGACATTGCCAGACGATCCAATAGAGAGAGAGAGATTGCTATTGAGAGCAAATAGCGGGATGTGAAATGCAGCCCACGCGCATCCCAGGAGAAGGCCTGCCTTGAGCGCGCCAAGCCGCTCCTGCATCGGGTCAAAGGCATATCCCATCCAGCCAAGCTCTTCACCCAGAAAAGCCTCGATGAAAAAGACAACGAGCATGATGAGTACCCCGAATGAGAATTGCGGGGATGAGACCTGCATCCCTGAGAAGCGCGCCACTGCGTACTGCACAAGCGCGATGCAGGGAAGCAGGAGAATCACGGGCAAGTACCAGACTTTTGATTTGATCTGTTTGAAATCAAAAAACTTCTTCAACAGATCGATCATGCCCGCGGTCTTGTTCTCCCGATAAACAAGAATCAGGGCCGCTGCCCCGGGAGAAAAGTCAATTAAATCAAGCAATGAGATGCCCGGTAACAGTTTCACTTTATAGGTCACGAGGCCAAGAACCCATAATGGAACATAAAGAGCGAGCAATACCAGAAAGAAGGTCCAAGGGGACCTGCTTTTTGACGTCGCGCTCAACGATTGCGTGTTCACAATTGACGCTCCTTTCCTGCCCGACTGGATCTACCGAATCCATGGTTCCCTCCTAGAACAACACGCTCAGACGGATGTTGCCCCAGACGACGTGCCAGATGATGTAATAGACAAGCCTGAATGAAAGCATTGAAACGAAATCATACCGCCTATAAATGACGAGCATGAGAAAATTGACAACAAACACATGAAGCGCAGTAACGAGCACTGCCCACAGCGGGTAGTTGTTCGTGGTCGCATCGAGAATCTGGAAGACAGGATCCGATAGCGAGGCAATGAGAATCGCAATCCAGATTGCCTTTCCGCGATCGGCATTCTTGAAAACAGAGGACAGCAGGATCGAGAAGAGCGTAAGGGGAATGAGATGAAAAACGATTTCTGCAAAGAATGCTCCGCCCGGGTAATACGCCAGAGACAAGGGAAGTGCAACGTTCATATCCGCCGGATAGACGATCTTGTAGTCAATCAAAATGGCGATCAGCCCGAGGATTGATGCAAGGCCGGCAGAGTGCAGCACCCCCTTGACGGTTCCCTTCTTGAGAATCGCAAACCAACCGCGCGAAAGCTGAACGGACAAAAGAATGAACCCCATGAAACTCAGAGGAATCATGATTTTGAATGGATTCATGGTGCCTAGTATTCGGTGAAAAACGAGATTGTCAGAGACATAGGCGATTGCCGCCAGCCCGTGAGCTCCAACAGCCAGGCCAGCATACACCAGGTATTGCAGCCTTTCCTTCGCGATCAACTCCGGAAGCTGCCGTATGGCGTACAACGGACCCTTCATCTGACCTCCCCCTTTTCAAAGCGGCTCCTTTCCAGTGTCGCCGCCATTCCCGCTATGTTTTCCGCCGAGGATACCGCGAGGAAAACGGCGGCAAGGCAGAGAAAGACCCATTCTGCAGCCGCCGGCACTGTGACGCCGATCGCCGCAAGCAGGGGTCTTGCGCTGGCCGCGACGATAACGCCGTATGACACTGTGCCGCTGTACCTGCCCAGCCGCGTGTAGGCGAAATTGTGGTTCATCAGGCTGAAGGCGCCGTAGGAGAGAAAGGCAACGGCCATGAGCGCGGCCAGCCCCGCGTAGCGCGCGTCCGAAAGCCCCGCGGCGATGGCCGCGCTCATCACGACCAGGACGTCGCAGACAGCGTCGATGAACGCTCCCCTGCTGCTTGCGGCAGAGAGCCGACGCGCGATCGGCCCGTCGATGAGATCGCTTGCCATGATCGCGGCCAGGATCGCAAGGGTCCACGGGCTTCGGGCGATCATGTTCCACACGAGCGGAACCAGGAGCGCCACTCGCGACAGGCTCACGGCGTCCGCCGCCCAGCGCTTCACGACGCGCTTCCAGGAGAGCCTGCCGCCGAGGCCAACACCACTGTGGTACGCGGGGAATCTTTCCATTTCATTCTCCATTGCCCGGAACTGGATTCACGCTGATCAACTGCAGGTTCAGATCCCTGATCCGCGAAAGAACCCCGTAGAGGGTCGATTGATCGATCACGGGACCCCTGAGCACCGTCACGTCGCCATTCTCGATGCGGAGGGAAAAGCCGTCGAACCACTCCTGCCCGCGGCTTCCCAGGCTTCCTCTGAACCGAATCTCGTACTGCTGTCGCTCCAAAATGAGGCCTCCTTTCCTGCCTGACTACCGCTGAAAGTAGTGGCTGGACGTCCCGGGAGCGTCCGGAAAAGCGTTGAAATACCGTTGAATCGTCGCGCAATGCGCGGACCTCGACGGGCGCTGCTTCAAGCTTGACGCACATGCACGCTCCCGCTACACCGATGTCATGGCACTGCTGATCCGTGAGTTCAGGCTGTCCGACTACGATTCCGCCTGCGCCCTCTGGCAGCGAAGCGAGGGTATTGGGCTGAGCCAGGCAGACGAGCCCCGAAACGTCGCGCGCTTTCTCGACCGAAATCCCGGGCTGAGCTTCGTGGCAGAGGAGGAGGGGAGGATCGTCGGCGCCATATTGTGCGGGAACGACGGGCGCCGGGGATTCCTTCACCACCTCGCGGTCGACAACGACCATCGGCGATCCGGCATCGGGCGGAGGCTCGTCGAGAGGTGCCTCTCCGCGCTCGCGGCGGCCGGGCTCCGCAAATGCCATATCTTCGTTCTCGCTGACAACGTCGAGGGCCAGCGTTTCTGGCGCACCATCGGGTGGGAGGAGCGAACGACCCTGAAGGTGATGTCCCGGGACGTCGGACATCCGCCGGGTACGTCGGCGCCAAATCCGCCGGGTACGTCGGCGCCAAATCCGCCGGGTACGTCGGCGCCATGACTCTCGAGAAGCTCGTCGACAGCCTCTCCACGCTGGGCATCGCCCACGAGGTTCGGCGGTCGGGGGCGGACGGAGCGATTCTTCTCCTTCCCGAGTACGGCCGGGTCCTCGGTGTCTGGCCGCACTGGCGGGGTGAAAACGCGCTCTGGGTGAACCCGGATTTCATCCAATCCCTGCGGGCCGGTGCCAAGGACGACGGCTGGCGAAATCCCGGAGGCGATCGCATCTGGCTGGCACCCGCGGGGGAGTTTCTTGGTGAGGGAGGCGCCGTGCCGCCCGCCATCGACCCCGGCAGGTTCGTCCTCTCCTCGGACCGGGGCGCAGCATGTATGGCAAACCGGGGGGAAGCATGGGCGCGCCTGTCGGCCGTCCGCGTGAGATTCCGCCTCACGCGTCGAGTGAGCCCGCTGGACGAAGCCGGGCTGGCGGCCGCATGGGGCCCGTCATGGCTGCGAAGGGCGGGCTTCGAGGAAGAGATCGAGCTGGAAATCCAGGGAAAAAGCGCCGTGCCGGCGCAGTTGTGGAACTTCGCCCAGGTGCCGCCGGGATCGCAGATACTCCCGGCAGAGCCCCTCACTGCAGAGGGGCGGACCATCCTGTGTCTTGAGGATCCCGATTCGGAGCGCGCCCGGCTTCTGGTAAAGTCGTACGCCGCAGCAGGTGAGGAGAACGCACCGGCCGCGCCGGGCCGCGGGCGCGCTTCTAGCGGCTCACCGGCAGAGCTCTCCTGTTCATCTCCCCCCGTCGAGCCGGGCGCCAGACGCCGCCTGAAGTGGAAGACCTCGCTGTGCGCCTTCTCCGGCCGAAGCGTGGAGATTCGGCAATTGGCCTCCCGAATGCTATATTCTACCTATACAAAGGAGTAAGAGTTCTTTCATGTCCTCCCCAGACAAGGACAAAGCAGCATTCAAGGACAGTCTCCTGCGCCAGGGCGTTCCCGCCGAGGACATACAGAAAGTCTATCGGAGCCTCCGGGAGAAAGGCTACGGCGAGGAAGAGGCCAGAAAACGCTCCCGGGCTGCTCTGGATCGGGTGAAAACCCTGAGGGAAATGGAAGAGCGTCGCCGCGCCGCCATGGCCGCGCACGGGGGAGCAGCGTCCGCCGGAACCGCGCCCGCAGCGACGGCCTCTCCGGCTGCGGAAAGCGATCAGGGCAGGCGTGCAGTCGATTGGCTTCCCACCGTGCCGCAGTGGCTGCGGCGGCGCATCAACCGCTATGCCTACAAGAACGGCTACCTGATCACGCGCCTGCCGCAGCGCTTCGACGATTTCATGAGCTACTTCGATGAGAAGCGGCCGGACTTCGTGAGCCGGGCGCTCCTTGCCTTCCTGGCCGACGAGAGGGGATTCAGGGGCGAAAACCCCTTTCACCTGTCGTTCATCGACACACTCGATGCCCTGCGCGAGAGTGCGTGGCGGCTCATGGGACGCCGGGGCACCGGGGCCCCGTCGCAGAAAGCCGAGGAGATTCTGGCGGAGCTGCGCGCGCGCGAGCCGTTCGCTGTGGAGTTCTTCTCGGTCTTTACCGAGCCATACGACATGCTGCGCAAGTGTCTGGAGTACCTCGGGACCAGCCTCCGCTCTCACCTGCAGGTCCGGGTTTCCGACCTCGCGCGCGTGGTGAAGGACGGCTGCCGGCTCATCGCCATCACCGATGCGGTGGAACGGGAGAAGCTCGTGCTGCTGTTCGACATCGCCCGGGAGGTGAACCTGGAGCAGACCCCGGACACTCGTACCGCCGGGGAGATGCTGGAAGCGGAGGGCCTGTTCCGGGCCTGTTTCCAGAACCTGGGAAGGTTCGCGCACGAGATGTATCCCGCGCTGCTGAAGATGATCGCCGCGTTCTACACGGAGGAGGACGGGACGGCCGCGAAGACCGCCGCCGTGCGCCAGTTCCTCGGGATCAATGACAGCGACATCCTCACCTGGGAGGGCTGGCAGCGCAGGATGCACGAGCTCCGCGAAAAGGAGCTGCAGGAGAGACAGGCCCGTGAGCTGGCGCGCCTGGAGCAGGAGAAGACCGAGAAGTTCAGCGTCCGTTTCGAGGGCACCTTCACCATGCTCGCGTCGCTGTTCCCCGAGTCCGGCGTGGAGCGTCTCGAGCAGGGAGCGTTCGTCCTGCCGTATTTCACCAACAGGATTTTCCCGTACTCGCCCGTGTTCCAGGCGCGTGCCGTGGACCTGGAATGCATCTCCGCCCAGGACATCATGGGCAGCGTGCTCGTGCTCCATTCCCTCATCGACGACATGCTCTCTTCCCTCGATACCGCGGCGCTGGAGCGCCTGGTCGGCCGCGAGGGAGTGCACGCCGACCTCCTCGCGCTGAGAGAAGAGTGGCGCAATGCCTACCCGCAGGTCTTCGAGCCCTACCTCGATGCTGTGCGGGAGTACGCGCGGGAGACCGGCGGTGATCCCCGCTACGCCGCGATGTTCAAGGAAAGCCAGCGGGCCCGCACCATCGCGGAGCGGATCAACCAGCTTCGCAACGCCGCGATCAGGGGCTTCAGCCACCTGATGACGGAGCGGGAGCACTTCGAGGGACCGAGAGTGTACGAGCTGGCCGCACGGCTTTCCGTTCTTCTCACGGAGGCCGGCATGGTGCTCAACCAGGCCACCCTCGGCGCCGGGGACCCCGTGAGCAGGAAGGTCATGGAGGACCTGGGGGCGAAGGGCATCGTGGACTTCATTGCCGCTGCCCGGCCGGGGACGGTGGACTATCACCCCGTCACCCGGCAGGTGAAGCGTTGGGTCGAGGCCCGGTTCCGTGAAACTGTCCTGGCCATTCCGCAGAAGGCGCAGGTCGCCTTCCTCGACGTCCTGAGGGGCATTGTATACATGTACGACGCCCTGCTGAACGACTCGAAGAGTCCCGCCGCCCTGGCCGTCCACGGCATCGTCAACGCCACCTCGGCGGAGCACGCGGTGTGGAACAAGGAAAGGGCCGTGGGCGCGCGGGATGCACAGCAGTCCCTGCAGGCGACCCTCGGCGAGCCGTTCCCCGGTCAGTATCTCGATGCCCTGACCGGCCTGAAGAACAAGGACTACTTCCTGAACGAGCTTCCCCGGAAGCTCCAGCGACTTCGCGGGAACCGGATTCCACTCGCCCTGCTGATGATCGACATCGACCATTTCAAGTGGGTGAACGACGCGCTGGGCCACGCCCGCGGCGACGAGGTGCTGAAGGCGACGGCGGCGATGATCCTGGACAACATCCGGGAGGGAGACCTCGCGGTTCGATACGGGGGAGAGGAAATACTCATCGTGGTTCCCTCCGACATGCACACGGGGATCATCCTTGCCGAGAGGCTGCGATTCGCCCAGGAAACACGCGTGCTCGCCCGCAGCGGCATGGAGGACGTGCGCAAGGTCGGGGCGGACGGCGGCGAGCCGTGCGCCACCCTCTCGATCGGCGTTGCGGACATCGGGGGAGTCATCGAGCTGCAGAAGGCGGTGGAGAAGGCGGACCGTGCCCTGTACACGGCCAAGCGGACGCGCAACTCGGTTGTCTTCGTAGACAAGGGCGGAGATGTTCTCACCACCTACGCGGACTACCGCCGCAGGGCGTCAGCCGGCTAGTGTCCCGTCCCACAAGTTTATGTCCCATAAGTAACTTATCGTATGTCTAGTAGTTTACTCCCGCCACTTGTGTCATGGTCACCCCGGGAGGTAGCCGATGCGAACTGTAAGCGCGGCCCGGAGGGTGAGTTTGGATGAGCGGCAGCGGGAGCAACTGGAGGCCTTCGCGAGGTCTCGGAGCCTT
>Ga0315279_10000849_pt1 | contig 55360 bp, 56 predicted proteins | sample YL17G06_20_MG_FD_203694 | JGI IMG/M metagenome (GOLD analysis project Ga0315279, IMG submission 203694) | Sediment microbial communities from Yellowstone Lake, YNP, Wyoming, USA - YL17G06_20 | ecosystem: Environmental > Aquatic > Freshwater > Lake > Sediment | place: USA: Wyoming | collected... | reverse complement strand
TCTCTGATACTGGGCAAAACCTAAGGTGGCCAAGATACCCAAGATGACAATTACGATGATTAATTCCAACAACGTAAACCCTTTTCTCATATTACTACCTCCTTATTATAATGAATATAAATACTGCCTGAAAGTTAATTTTTGCGCTAAGCTCATTATTTTAAATTTTTCCCACCCCCACTTTTTAACTTTTACAAATCAGTGTACATTAAATAAAATATATAGTCAATAATTTTTATTTTGATGATGTCCCTAGCGACGCTATCTGAAATATGGGCATAAACATTCCCACGACCATGATGCCGATTACCGCCCCCATAAAGATGAGCATAATCGGCTCAAACATTGCCGTAAATCTGGATAAGAACGTTTCAATAAATTCCTGATAGAAGGAATTAATCTTTTTAAACATCGCCGGGAGCTCTCCGATTTCTTCGCCGACCGTGACCATCTGCACCGCCATCGGCTCGAAAAAACCGGATTTCTCCAGCGGCTGGCTTAAAGATTCACCCTTGCGCACCTCCTCTTTAACATCCCTGATGATGTCCGATAAGGTTAAACAATCAACGCTGTGCTCGCTTATCTCCAGCGAATAAAGTATGGGTACTCCGCTCTCCAGGAGGGTAGCGATACCGGAGGTAAACCTTTCGGCAACCAGGATGCGAAAAAACTCCCCGAATACAGGCAAACCGAACCTGAACTTTTCGTATCTCCTTCTGCCTGGTTTTGTATTTATATATTTTTTCAGGAGGACCACAAGAAAAAATACCGCAATAATAATCATCAATAACGACTTCCTGAAGAAATTGCTTATCGCTACCAGCACCCGGGTCAAAAACGGCAGCTCCATATTAAAACCGGAAAAAAGGTCGGCGAAGGTAGGGATGATTTTAACCATCAGGAAAACCAGCGCTCCGGTACCGGCAAAAAAAAGTATCGCCGGATATATTAACGCGGATATTATCTGCCTTTTAAAGGCAGCGCTTCTTTCCAGGTAACTCGCCAGGCGCCCCAAAATCATCGCCAGGTTACCGGAGGCCTCGCCGCTTTCCACGAGGTTAATCCACAAATCGGAAAATACGCCCCGGTGCTTTGCCATCGCTTCATGAAGGCTTAAGCCCGCCTCCATATTTTTTTGCATCTCCTGGAGTATGTTATATAATTTCCGGCTGGATACCTGCCTGGAAATAATCTGCAGGCTCTTTAGAATGGTTACCCCCGCGCCCAACAAAGTGGCTAATTGCCGGCAAAGAAGCACTAAGTCATCGCTGGTAACGCGGAAATGCTTATGTTTATACCTACCCTTCATAACCGATTTATCTCTTATTAAACCGCCTTCTTTAGCCGCAGACAAAACATTAATCACCACCAGGCCTCTTGCCTGCAGGCGGCTGATGAATTCGTCTTCGCTGGTTGATTCTTCGGCTCCGGTAACCTTATTTCCGGACTTATCCCGGGCAATGTAGAAAAATTTCGCCATATTTTCTTAATCCTATACATCTCCTAACGTAACGCTGATCGCTTCCTCAAGAGACGTAATGCCTTCTTCGACCTTTCTTATCGCAGACTCATAAAGCGTCTGCATGCCGATTTCACGGGCAACCTTTCTTAATTCCTGGAATGTTCTTTTCTGGCCGATCATTTCGCGTATCTGATCATTGACTACCATGACCTCGGTTATACAGCTCCTGCCCCGGAAACCGGTCTGGTTGCATTTACTGCATCCTTTGGCTTTGTAGATTAAATCGGTTTTTAATTTTATGCCCCCTAACTGCTGTTCGCTGGGCTCATACGCCTCTTTACATTCCTGGCACAATTTCCTTACCAGCCTCTGGCCGACTACCGCCAGCAAAGAGGGGGTAATCAGATAGGGCTCAACTCCAATGTCAATAAGGCGGTTTATCGCCGAAGGCGCATCATTGGTATGTAAAGTACTTAATACAAGATGGCCGGTCAATGCCGAACGGATACATATTTCAGCGGTCTCCAAATCCCTGACCTCTCCCACGAATATGATGTCGGGGTCCTGCCTTAAGAAACTACGCAGGGCATTAGCAAAGGTCAAGCCGATCTCCGGTTTTATCTGGACCTGGTTTATCCCCTCGAGCCGGTACTCTACGGGATCCTCAATAGTAATGATATTCTTGGTAGGGCTTTTTATTTCATTTAAAGCGGCGTAGAGTGTAGTGGTCTTGCCGCTGCCCGTAGGGCCGGTCAAAAATACCAGGCCGTAGGGTGAATTTATCGCTTTACGAACCAACTCCAGCTGTTTCGCCTCAAACCCCAGCTTATTAAGGTCAAGGATGACTACGCTCCTGTCCAATATCCTTAACACTATTTTTTCTCCGTAGATAGTGGGTATGGTGGAAATTCTTAAATCTATCGGCCGCTCTTCCAGCTTGACCATAAACGCGCCGTCCTGCGGCAGCCGTTTTTCGGCAATATCCAATTTTGCCAATATCTTTATGCGGGAGATAATCGGAAGATGCAGGTGTTTCGCCGGAGGAGGGATTTCGTAGAGCTTACCGTCAATCCTGTACCTTAAGCTTATCTTATCTTTATAGGGCTCGATATGGATATCGGAAGCGCGCTCATCGATTGCCTGGCGGATTATCAAATCCACAAGTTTTACTACGGGCGCTTCTTCCGCGCGGGCAATCAGCCGGTCGAGGCTCAACTCCTCATCTTCCGTCATTTCTATGCCTTCCAGCTGCGGCTCAACGGGCGTATCGTAAGAGGCGGCGACTGCTTCCTTAAAAAGAGATGTCCGGCCATAAAAGTCTTCGATTGCCTTGATGATATCCGATTTAGTGGCGATTACCGGGTTGATTTCACAACCGGTCAATTTTTTTAAATTATCGATGAGGATAATGTCTAAAGGATCATACATAGCGCAGGTCAAGGACTTTAAAGTCCGGGAAAGAGGCAAGACCATGTTTTTAACCGCAACGTCCTTTAAGACCAGCTCTTCCAACCCCTGATCAACCGCCGGCTTTAACATGCCCGTGCCCAGAGAAAAATAGGGAATCCCGAGTTGCTTGCCCAGAACTCCGACCAGCTGCTCTTCTTTTACCATACCGAGCTTTACGAGAATCTCTCCTAAACGGCCGCCTTCCTTGTTCTGCAAGGCAATGGTCTTTCCCAGCTGCTCTTGAGTCAATAACCCTTCCTTGATCAGCAACTCGCCCAGTTTTAAATATTTATCTTTGGCCATAATCTTCTATCTTTCAAAATTATTCAGTGAATCATTTATTAATCTGGTGCGATGGAAAACAACCTCCGAAAGCTGCTGCTCCCTTTCCAGCGATCCGCTCAATACCTTTTTTTCCGGCAGGCCGGCAGTACTGGCAAGCTCAACACGGCTGTCTTTTACTATATGGGGAGTGATAAATACCAGTAATTCGCGCTGTTTATCCTTGGTTTTATCTTTGTGCCTGAATAATGCACCTACCAGAGGAATATCGCCAAGAATGGGGAGCTTTTTTACCGTCTCCGATAATTCATTACGAATCAAACCGCCGACAATTACCGTTTCGCCGTCTTTTACCTTTACCACGGAAGTAGTGCTGCGCACTTCAGGGTCCCGGTACTGATAGGCTAGGCCGGCATGAGTCAAGGCATTGCCCTGCACGGCTTCACTCACCTGAGGAGCGATAAACATCGTAATCTCTCCTGTCGCAAGACTGACCTGAGGGGTCACCCGGAAGATTACCCCCGTTTCCGCTCTTTCCGCCTCAACGCTCGTGGTCCCGGTCTTGCTGTCATTGGTGACCTTAATACCTATTGATTCACTGGTCGAAATCTTAATCTCGGCGGTTTCATTATTCAAGGTCAAGAGGCGCGGCCGGGCTAAATACTTTGTATCGGTCTGGGTCCTTAAAAAATCCAATGTGTTGGCGTATTTCTTCCCCAAGGTAACCCCGCCTTCAATGCCCCGGTCAGCCCAATCTCCGAAATAAAACCCTTTTCCGTGCTCGCGAAAGGCGCCCGGCACGATTACAGTAATGGGATTACTATCAAACTCAAACCCCATCTTGTCCACAATACTCTTGCTCACATCCAGCATCTCTACTTCCAACATTACCTGAGGTATGGGGACATCCAGGCGCTCGATAGTTTCTTCTATTATAGCAAATTGGCTGGGAATATCCGTTATAATCAGACTGTTCGTGCGGGGGTCTTCCACCAGCCGGCCGTATTCGGAAAGAACTTTTTCCAACGCCTTGCTGATTCCCGAGCCTCCCCCGCTCTCTGCCCCCGCCTCGGCATCGGCACTGCTCATTTTGGCCTTTATTTCTTTCCTTATGGGAGCAGACAAGACCGTGGCGTACTTAAGGAGAAACACCTTGGTAAGCGTTTCCATCTGAGGCTTGCCCCAGTCCTTGATGATGATGATGTTGGAAAGCACATCATAATCGTAACTGAGGTTATTGGCCTTGAACAGCTCATCCATTGCCATCTTTACCGGTACTTTGTCTAAATAAAGGGTGATCAACCTATTCTGCACTGCCTCAGAGGCAATGAAGTTTATTCCGGCCTGAACGGAAAATACCTTTAATAAATCTTTCAGGGCTACGTCCTGAAAATCCATCGAGATGACCGCATCGTAATTCAAGAGGGACAAATCGGAAGATGCAGCGGCCCAACTTACGGAGGATAAAATAAACGCCAGGGTAACCACGGTTACGACAACGTATTTATACATCAGCCACCTCTGCCGGCTGGCAGGCAAAAACAGCTTATTTCTCATTTGTTACCTCCTTATCACCTACGCTCCTATAACCGGACGCAGGCGAAGACAAAAGAAATACCCGGTTTTTATAAAGTACGTTGACCCCTTCCTTGCTGATATCTATGATTTCAGACTCTTCCAGAACATCTCCTTTTTTAACCACTTTGTTATTTACGATTGCCTGCGGGACTTCACCCCCCCAGACTACCCCCTGCACCTTTAAAGGCGGGGACTCAACCGCAACCTCCACTTCCGTCTCCTTCTTCTTTTCGTCTTCCCGGGTAAGACAGTCCTCAAAGGGATCTCTTTGGCCATAGGCAATGTATTCCAGCCGCGGCTTTTTTAATAACTGCGTCTCCTGCGGTTGCGGCTTAGACTGCTTATCTATATCTTGCGTCAACCTCTCCTCCTGTCCCAAAATGGCAAATGCAGAAGAAGACGAAAAAAACGATAAAAACAGAGTAATGATAAGAATAACAGCTATAAGTTTATAAAATTCAGCCGTATTAACCATGATTCCGACCTTACGCTCCTTAATCTTTGAATATAACCGCAGTCACTGACATATCAAAGGAAAGCTTATCCGGCGAATCCATATTTCGATTGGACGTCGGCTGCATGGATAAACTTTCTATTGTGTAAAACCCGGATGAATTCTCTAATCTGGATATGAAGTCGCCGATCCTGTGATAATCCGGCGCCAAAGCAGTCAATCTCACCGACATTTCGCCATATGCGGCATATTCCCTGTCTTTATCCGGCGTAATTGAAGTAATTTTAATCTGGGCGCTGTTGGCCATTTCAGAAATATCACTGATTACCGCAGAGGCATCCCGTTGATAAAGAACCTGTTTATACGCCTGAATCTTCTTTTCGAGCATACCGATATCGCCGATCAGGGAGTTCTTTTTTATCTCCGTATTTTGATTATCCTTGAGCGCTTTTATCTTTGCCATCTGACTGCCGTATATGTTCTTGGCAATTATCAATGACAGGATTATCAGGCCGATATTTATAAGCTTGGCTTTATCATTAAAAAGTGGAATATTCTTGATATCCATATTTAAACCCATTTATTTCTTCCCCTTGCAAAAAATCGTAAAACTGGTGACCTCCCAATCACGGATCCTTGTCCGGCGCAAAGAAGCAATGTTTATTTCCTGAAATTTCTTTGCGAATGCCGAAGCACTTTTTAAACGGGAATAAATTTCATTTACCTGCTCGAATTCTTTGTTCCGGTCTCCCAGAAAAACCTCGCCCTCAAGTGTCAGCTCAACCGAGGTAGAGCCCTGGCTAAAAGATAATTTCTCCAGCCACCCACCGTTGGGCAAAACAGAAGGAATAACATTAAGCTGTTCGGTAAGATAGACGTTCTTCCTGGCGATGTCTTCCAGCGTATTCAGCTTAAAAGTATAATCGGCATATACCCCCTCCAGTTGTTCGTAAGTATTTTCGCCTCTAAGGATAGTCAGTTGGGGCCGCTCCTTTATTATTTTACTTAACTCTTTATTCAAGGACATCTTATGCAGGTTAACCATGGTCAAAGTCAACAAGATAATAAAAACCCCCGCGGCTAAAAAGCGGTAATCGATACGTATGGAAGTAGGAACGATAGCTGATTCCAATTCCGCCTCGGAATCTTCTGCCTGGCTTGCTTTTTCCTTAACCGAGAGCAGGTTAACCTTTAACGGCGTCTTTATGCTGCCGGCAAGTGAAACGCTGTATGCCTTAATCAAGCTTATGCTTATAGCGGAAGATTCTATCCCGGCATATTTAGATATATCGACAAATTCAACCGGCATACTCAATTCGCTGCCCAACGCCTCAATATCTTTCTTGAGCGCCTGATTAACGATGACAATAAGCCGGGTAATCTGTTTTGTGGGGAATTTGCGGCGGTAATAATCCAGGGAAATTCGTATTTCGTTCTTCAGCTTATCCCATAATAAAGGGCTCAATGAATCCTGCGCAGGCATAGATTCCACTTCGAATCCCGAACTTAAATTGATATCACGGCTGAAGAGCGGAAAATCCTCTTCCAGGACCGCAAAATTAGTCTCCTCTCCTGCGTCTAAACACAAAACACCGAAAACCCCTTGTTTCTTTATCCCTGCAATGCTCAATAGCCGTAATAAGCTGAAGGCGGAATATTCAATATTGTTATTGATGATATTCCATTCTAAATGCCTGATAACCGATAGGTACTTCTCCAGGGTTTCATTCTTAATGCTGAAAAACAACACCAGGTTCTTCCTGATTTTCCTATCGGTCTTTAATTGAAAATCCGATATCAAATCTTCCGTTTTAAAGGGGATATATTTTTTCGCTTCGAAATTTACCGCGCTTGACAATTCGTTCCGGGGTAATAAGTTCATCTCAAACGAGCGTATAATCAAGTCGTTCCCGGAAAGCGTAATCGCTACATCTTTAGCGGTAATGCCGCCATTCTTTAATCCGCTTTCAATAGCGATAGCCAGTTTCTCTTCCTCCGGCACCTTCACATCCAAATTCTCTGCTGAAATCGTCTCATAGGGGACTGTTATAGTGCGCACTATTTTTTTGTCTTTTGTCTCGACGAGAGAGATATTCTTTATCCCGAAATAAACGCCTATTGAGTTGTGCATACCTGCTCCTGTTTAAGCCTAGTTAGAGCTGCGGGGATTCTTGTCGATGACAGCCGGCTTATCCAAAGAAGAATCTCTGCTTACACAACTGAGCCGCCTTGCCCTCAACCAACTGTCAACTTCTTTCTTATCAAACCTCCAGACCCCGCCTACCTTGATACCGGAAATTTTCTTCTGATGCAGCCAATTATAAATCGTCTGTTTACGTAATCTTAAGTAATCAGCCAACTCTTCGATATTCATCAGTCTAGTCATATTTAACCTGCTTCCTTAATACACAAATACACGATAATAACTCTCCTGATTCTTAACTTGCCTCCATGTGCTATATGTTGACTATTTTTTCAACGCGGACTTAATTAAAACATATTAAATTTACTTTGTCAAGCGTTTTTTTACTTAAACTTACTTATATTATAACGCTCTCCGGGGTGTGATTTATAGCGTAATAACCTTGTGCTTAAGGAAACGGAATTCCATATAGTATGACAGGGACTGACTGCAAGGAAAAATTCCCCTTAGCACAAATTAAAGCATGTAAGTTTATAATGGATTTACCGGGATTATAATAGATTTTTAAAAGATTACTACGGAGTGGTGTATGTAACAGCAGCAGAAATAGGAGCTACACTTGGCAAGGGCAATCCTGAACCACTAATAAGGTTAGGATTTGAACCTATGGAGCCAATATTAATGATCACATCAAAAGGCAATCCGGAATTAGAGACATTAGGCGCAGCGCATACACCCCTGCAAAGTGTCCTGGTAATGGTGGTGCCTGCTGCCGGAATTGCCCAAACATTGGTTCTTAACATTTCTATAGCGTATTGAATGCCTGCTTGAGCTGCGTAATGAGCCTGAATGCGGCCTGTCTGATGCCGGGTAAGGCGGGATTGGCTGCTTACTAAAATCAAAATAATATTAGCCAGGGCTACTACTACCATAATGGTAGAAAGAACCATAAACAGCATTATCCCTTTTTTATGGGAATTAATTATCTGACCATGTTTCATGATGTGCTTCTTCTTAAGGTAACTTTATAATCCCCGCCTACCTCCTGAAGCACAACGTGCCCTTCTCTGGCCAGCCACCCCAGGCTCATCAGGATATTATCGCGCGGCTTATCTATGCCGTTGACCAGCGTTGACAAATTAACTTCACCGTGCTGATCCAGGAAATGCCATATTTCACCTGCTACGATTCCGATTTCCGTAATCATTTAGCCACCTCCGTATGTTAATGCTATAGCTTATTTTAATCTTTCCTTTGTATTCTATTTCTTGGGGATATTTTTGTCAACTACTTTTTCAATGAATCAGACGACTTACGCCTGCCTGCCGGCAGGAAGACTGTCTTATCTTGTTCTCGCAACAAACCAAGCAACGCGATTTGATTTTATGTGTTTCGTTCTCGCGCTGAAAATTTTTGCCGTGCACTTCGGCTTACGCCTCTCTCTCGGATTCGCTCTCGCGCTAATAATTCCTCCGTTCGCCGTAACTCCTTGTGCACTCTTGCCAAAAATTTTCTAATGCGCTTCGCCCGAAACACATAAAATCTTTACGGATTGTGTTTGCCTCCGGGTTCATCTAACTGGATAACCCGCATCTCTTAGCGGGTGACGAGGCTTGATTTGAACAGCATGTAGTTTATGCGAGCGGCCACGGTGTCCTGAGTGAAGCGAAGGACGAGCGAGCAGAAACTCCAAGCTTGATTTTCCTCAGTGGGGAAAATCAAGCGGTGCTGCGAGAACAAGACTCGCCAGCCGCTGGAGAAATCATATTATTTACGCTACCTTTAACCGCTTAAACTCCAAATGGTAAGAGAAACCTTTAAGACAATTTACACAATTTATTTGAGATTGCCTATTTCTTATTGTAACTGCCGCAGCGCGGACAGAGTGAAAAGCCTTTTTCTCTGGTATTGACGTAGGTGTAAGTGCAGACTACGCAGTGCCAGATAAACTTGGGGTTCAAGGACAAGTCTTTGTCTTTATGCCGGTTGAATAAAATCCACGGCCCAAGTATTGCCGATAAAAGGCCGCAGAGCAGCAAAGATACCGCTAAATAAAAGTCTATCCTGATCACTGATCGTTTTTGCGCGTAAGGTCGATCTTAACCACCTGCCAGGCTCCGGGTGGAAAACTGCCCTCCAGAAGATTCAAGTAATGCGCGATGTACCTTGCCGCCAGCAGGTCGACGTCCAAATTCCCCGATGAAATTTTTCTCTTAATATAAGAAATCTTCCCCTCACCGGATATATAAAACATAAATTCCATGTGCGCTACTTGCCTGTCCTGAAAATAAAGCAAAAAACTGTAAGGCAAAGGCGGATGAAAGACAACGCTGGATTCTTGTTTATGCCTGCGCAGGAGAGCTAAATCAACCTTAGGGGCAAAAAATATCTTTTGCCTGTGCTGCGTCAGGACTGCCAAGGGCTTTACCAGTTTAGGCATAATGCCGGCGAAATCAGCTTCTTTTTTTTTAATCGGAGAGGAAGGCTTTAAGAAAGGTAACGGCCTTAGGCCACCTCTTTGAGCTAAGCCGCGGTAATTTGCCGGAAAAGAAAAATCGCCTGCCTGAAGAATCCGGCCTAAAAATGAAATCCTGGCGAACTCCGACCTTTCCAACGGCTTGCCAAAGGTGGGTTCAAAAATTCCCAGACCCAGCATGTGCAAGCTAAACGACAACAACAGCGTTATTCTTAATGAAAACGGCATCCTAATCCTGGTCGGTAGCGATGTTTATTTTAGAAACTCCGGCCTCCCGGCAGATATCCCAGATTTCTACCACCCTGCCCAATGACGCGCGCCTGTCGGCTTTAATTAGAATGGACGGGTTCTTCTTTGCCACAGCCCTGATTGCCGTCTTCAATTCCCCTATTGTGCTTACCCGGCCGTTAAGATAGACAATATTTTCCGCCGATACCGACACCTCCAGCGCTTCCTCCTTAATCAGTTCGCTGGTGACAGCCTTGGGCAGATTTACCTTTATACCCGGCTGCATAACAAAATTAGAAGTAAGCATAAAAAATATCAACAGCTGAAAGACCATGTCTATCAAGGGGGCGATGTCTATTTGTTTCAAGCCGTGCTCTAATTCCATGTGTCTTTTAAAGCGCATATCTTCCTCCCGATAAACCCCCGCAAGCTTCCGTTAATCTCCTATTCCGTGAGGAAATTGACTAACTCGGTTGCCGCCTTTTCCATCTCAAGAATAAAACCGTTCACCCGGGAAACCAAATAATTATATGCCACAAAGGTAGGGATTGCCACGATCAGGCCGAATACCGTAGTAAGGAGTGCTTCCCAGATGCCTCCTGCCAGGTCACCGGGCGTAACCGGATGCGCAGACGTAGTCTTAAACTGGATGGTCTGAAAACACCTGACCATTCCGGTAACCGTCCCCAATAATCCCAGAAGAGGAGAAATGTGCGCTATGGTAGCCAGGGCGGTGAGATTCTTTTCCAGCCGCGGGGTTTCATACAAAGAGGCATCCTGAATCGCCTCTTTTATCTGTTCGCGGCTGCGGTCATATTTTAAGATCCCGGCTTTTAGTATGCCCGATACCGGCCCCTTGGTCTCGTCGCAATCCTTGAGCGCTTCCTTAATCTGATGCCGCTTCATCTTGTCGATAATCTTGTTCAAGAAATCCTGAGTATCTATGGTGATTTTATGAAGAAACCATATTTTCTCCAAGATTATGCCCAACGCATAGACGGAACAGAGAAGTATCGGCCACATTACCGGTCCGCCTTTCAAAAATGTTTGCCACATTGTACCCTCCTGTTAACGCGGTTTAACATTTGCGTTCTTTTCTATCCACTCTATCCTCTCTCTGGCATACTTTGCTTCATCTACGTCCATAGAAGCGACCTTATCATATATATTTTTGGCTTCTTTAAATTTTTCCCTGTCTTCATAAATCTGGCCGACTCTCAATAAAGATTTAGTCACCAAAGATTTATCCTCGGGATAGAGATAAGTCAATTTCAGATATTCCTCGATTGCCTCATCGACCTTACCCTGTTCCTGGAGAGACTCGGCAATCTTAAACTGCAGTAAATCCGTCTGTCTTAGCGGGGCAATCTCCATGCTCTTGCGGTAAAACTCAATCGCGAGGGTATAGCGGCCCTGGCGTTTATATATTTCGGCTATCTTGGGATAAAGCAAGGCCGAGAGATTGGGATATTTTTTTATCGTCTCTTCATAGCTCTTAAGTGCTGAATCGTATTCGTTTCTCTTTACAAATATGTCCCCTATCGCAACAGAAGCCTGGCCGGTGAGGTCGGGTTCGGCAATACCTATGACTTTATTGAAACACTCCAGCGCTTTTTTGTCGTCGCCCTCCTCCTCGTAAGTGGAGCCCAGGGCATAATAGGCATCGCTTACCAGATTACTCCTGGGGAAATCCTGGATTATCGCTAAAAAGTATCTGCGCGCCAGGTCAAAATTTGCCTGCCGGTAATAATACTCGCCCAGCCACCATACCACCTCGGGGGCTAAATTCGAATAGGGATATTTAGAACGTAAAGATTTGAATCTGCTTACCGCCTCTTCTTCGCTGCCCATGCGGTATAAGCAATCGGCGATTTCATATTCGCTCCTCTGGACAATCTGTATGTCCTCGCCGTATAACCTGATAATCTCTTTGAATACCTCTATCGCCTCGGAAAACTTATCCAGGTTATAGAGGCTGGTGCCGGAGAGGTACATCGCGTCCTTTCTTAAATTACTCTCCGGGAAATCTGCGATAAATTTTTTAAAGACCTCCTGGCTGGAATTATAGTCCTCTTTCTGAAAATAGGTAAGGCCCAAAGAATAGAAAGCGTCGTCTAATAATTTGGATTTCGTAAAGTTATTCAGCAGCACCTTGAATGCCAGGATCGCCCCGTCATAATTCGACATCTTCAAGAGGGTAATACCTATCTGATACTGGATGTAATCGCCGTATAGGCTGTCGGGATAATCCTTCAATATCCGGTCATATGACTCTACCGCCTTTTCGTATTCGCCTAAGTCCACATAGGCATCGGCGACTAAGCAGGAGGCCGCAATCTTGACGATCTTATCGCTTGACTTAACCGCCACTTTCTGAAATTCGCTTATTGCCTTTTTAAACTCGCCTTCTTTTAGATAGGCCCAGCCGCAGCCGTAATGCAGCTTATCTATCAAATCGTCGCTTATTTCCTCCTGCCCGATCTTATCGAACGCCTGGCCGTAGGAATCAATTGCCTCACTGAACCTGGAAAGGCTGTACAGCGCCTCTGCCTTACCGATAAATGCCTGAACCAAGGTAGTATGCTGCGGCCGACTGTCTATCAGTTCTTGATACGCGCTTAACGCCTGGCTGAATCTTTCCGTCTGATTATATAATACCCCTTTGGCCAAAATCATAGCCTCGAGGTTCTTCTGCTCCAGGTATTCCTTCGGTATATTCGATATCAGCTCTTCTGCTTCTTTGTATTTATCGAGCTTGAGATACGACCAGACCAGGCCTAATTTTGACAAAGCCTGTATTTTATTGTCAGGGGCATAGTCCAGAACCTTACGGTATTGTTCAATCGCCGACTGGTAATCTGCCAAATAGTAATTTGCTTCCGCCAGATAGAAAAATACCAGGGATAGCCTCTGTTTGTCGTTGGGATAGCTCTTCTGATAAGAGGCAAGGTAACCTTTCAGCTGGGTATAGTCTTTAAGATAGTACAGGCAATCGGCAATCTTAAACGATGCGTCGGAAGCGAGGCTCTCGTTGGGATAGGCATCCTGGACTATTTTAAAATATTCCCGTGCTTTGTTGTAATCGGAAAGCTCGAATAAAGCCCATCCTAAGGAGTAATAGGCATGCATGCGGTATGTCGACTTAGGAAATTCGTCGATAATCTTTTTATAATAACCGGCCGCTGCCTTGAAATCATTACCCCGGAAATGCACTTCCGCTATCCAATAAAGACAGGCGTCTTTTATCCCCTCCGCGCCTCTTTCCTTAAGCAGGCCGTCGAACCTTGACAACGCCTCCAGGAATTTGTTCTGAGAAAAATAGCACTGCCCGATAAGCAATTCCGCTTCCGGTTTTTTTTGCGACTGGGGATAGTTATTTAAAAACCGTTCAAACAAGCCTAAGGCTACATCGGAGAAACCGTCTTCTAACGCCTTTTTTGCCACATAAAAAGACTCCTCCTCCCGGCTAGCTTCCTGCGGAGTTGCTGCCGGCAGGTTCCCTGCTGTGATCAGGCCGCAGATAATAGTCAGGGAACCGATAATTAACGCCGTCAATACCGATTTGCTGCGCCGGCGCAAGGAATAACCAGTCTTTTGCTTTTTTATAGGTGGGAATACAAAATTAAACATGATTGAACCGTAATATATCACCCTGCTACTTATTATTCAATACCTTTTTCAAAAACTGCGCAGTAAAGGAATTGTCATTTTCCAATAATTCTTCCGGGCTTCCGCCGGCAACCAGATATCCGCCCCGGTCGCCGCCTTCGGGACCTAAATCAATTATGTAATCGGCACATTTAATCACCTCAAGGTTATGCTCGATGACGATTACGGTATTATCCTTATCCACCAGCCGCTGTAAAACAGAAAGTAACTTATCGACATCGGCGAAATGCAGGCCGGTTGTTGGTTCGTCCAGTATATATAACGTTTTCCCCGTGCCACGCTTACTCAGCTCAGAAGAAAGCTTAACCCTCTGCGCCTCGCCTCCGGATAAGGTGGTTGCCGGCTGGCCCAGCTGAATATAGCCTAAACCCACATCGGAAAGTGTAGTTAAAATATTTTTTATCCGGGGGATATTGACGAACAACTCCCGGCCCTCTTCCACGGACATCTCCAGGACATCGGATATGGATCTACCCTTAAACTTTACCTCTAAGGTCTGTTCGTTGAAACGTTTACCCTTGCAGATATCGCATTTGACATAAACGTCGGGGAGAAAGTGCATTTCTATTTTTTTAATACCGCCACCCGTGCATGCCTCGCAGCGGCCGCCCTTTACGTTAAAAGAAAACCTGCCGCTTTTAAAACCCCGGACGCGCGCTTCGGGAAGCCTGCTAAACAGGTCCCTGATGTAGCCGAAAACACCCGTATAAGTAGCAGGATTCGAGCGGGGCGTGCGCCCGATGGGAGACTGGTCTACGACGATAACCTTATCAATCAATTCTACACCTTCGATCGACGCATGGTCGCCGCATTTCTCTTTGGATTTATATAACCGCTGCGCCAGGCCGCGATAGAGTATCTCGTCAATAAGTGTTGATTTGCCGGAACCGGAAACGCCGGTAACGCAGATAAAACTACCTAAAGGAAACTTCACGTCAATGTTTTTTAGATTATGCTCTTTAGCGCCTTTAATCTGAAGAAATTTTTTCCCCCGCCACGGCCTTCTCTGCGCCGGAAGGGGGATACGGAATGACCGGTTCAAGTATTTTGCCGTAAGGGAACGGCTGCTGCCTAATAACTGTTTAAGAGTGCCGGAAAATATAACTTCGCCGCCGTGCTTACCCGCACCGGGGCCTAAATCCACGATATAATCCGCGTTCCTGATAGTTGCCTCGTCGTGTTCCACGACTACCAGGGTATTCCCCAGGTCCCTTAACCTCTTTAACGTAGATAATAAACGGGAATTATCCCTCTGATGCAGCCCGATGCTCGGCTCATCGAGGACATACAAAACACCGGTTAAGCCTGAACCGACCTGTGTCGCCAGCCTGATCCGCTGGGCTTCGCCTCCGGAAAGGGTCTGGCTTTTTCTCTCCAGGGTTAAATAGTCTAAGCCCACATCTATGGAAAACCGCAACTTCTGTTTTATCTCTTTTAAAATCGGAAAGGCGACCGCCTCCTGTTTCGCGGAAAATTTTGTTTTATCAAAAAAATCCTTTGCTTCTTTTATGGACATGCGCGTGACCTGCCAGATATTCTTGTCGTCTATGGTAACTGCCAGGCTCTCTTTTTTAAGCCGTGCCCCTTTACATTCCGGACAGGACAGCTGAGTCATAAATCTGCTGATCTCATTCTTAAGGTAATCGCTTTCTGACTGGTTAAACAACCTTTCCAGATGGGGAATTACGCCCTCAAATCTCTTGCCCCAGACGTATTCATCGCAGCCGAAAAGAATTGCCTCGCGGATTTCTTTTTTTAACTTTTCAAAAGGCATATCCAGGTCAAAACCCATCTGGCGGGACAGCTCCCTGATCAGGCTGCGGTAATAAAGAATATAACCCCTGCCGCCCCTCTTCCAGGCTTCAATCGCGCCTTGGTTGATGGATTTATTTTTATCGGGGATTACCAAATCCGGATCGAATTCCAACTTCATACCTAAGCCGTTACAGAAAGGACAGGCGCCGTAAGGCGAATTAAACGAAAAGACGCGCGGCTCCATCTCCGCGAGGTTTATGCCGCACTTCGGGCAGGCATACTGCTCGCTGAAAATCATTTCCGTTTGCTTGTCTGCCCGTTCCTGCCTGCCGGTAGGCAGGTGCCCCGTTTGCCCGTTTAACGGGATAACGGAATAACGGGATAACGGGATAACAATAACAACGCCCTTACCTACTTTAAGCGCGGTTTCTACCGAATCAGTGAGCCGCTTTTTAATCTCCGGTTTAACCAAAAGCCTGTCCACCACCGCTTCGATATTGTGCATCTTATAGCGGTCTAATTTTATCTGCTCGCTCAGTTCATAAATTTCACCGTCCGCACGCGCTCTTAAAAACCCCGCCTTTTGAATAGAGTTGAATATATCGCGGTATTCCCCTTTTCTGCCGCGGACCACAGGAGCAAGAATGGCTATCTGGGTACCTTCAGGCAACGCCAGTATCTTTTCTACTATCTCCTGCGAGCTCTGCCTGCTTATCGGCCGGCCGCACTGATAACAGTGCACAATGCCAACGCGCGCGAACAACAGCCTCAAATAATCGTAAATCTCGGTCTGGGTTGCTACTGTCGAACGGGGGTTTCCTCCCGCGGTCCTCTGCTCGATAGATATGGCGGGAGAGAGACCTTCGATATATTCGACATCGGGCTTCTGCAGCTGCTCAAGAAACTGCCGGGCATAACTCGAGAGGCTCTCTACATAGCGGCGCTGGCCTTCGGCGTAAATGGTATCAAAGGCAAGTGAGGACTTGCCGGAACCCGACAGTCCGGTTACGACAATCAGCTTATTGCGCGGCAGCTTAAGGTCAATATTTTTGAGATTATGTTCCCTGGCGCCGCGGATAATTATTTTTTCGTTCTTCATTGAATGGACTTATTGGAAAAATCAGCAATTAACGAACCACTTGATTGCGTCCGAGCAAAATCAGGGGTTATTAAAATACTGGGGTTTCTCGGGGTCTGATTAGATAGTATTATAACAAAAAAGAAAGCCCCTGTAAACCAAGAGATTATTTTACCGGGGCTTTCTTTTTTTAGAAGAAGCTATCTTTTCTTTTTCTTCTTCTTGCCGCCTCTTACCATCTTCGCGCAGGAAACGTCACCCTTCTTGTCAACGAAATAAAGGTAACCTGCCTTCTTCTCTATACCGCATTTTGCGACTTTTTCCGGATGCCCGCCCTTGGATTTACCACGCGCCATCTTCGCGCAGGAAACGTCACCCTTCTTATCTATGAAGTAGAGGTAACCTTTTTTTCTCTTTACTCCTACCTTTGCGACTTTCATTGCCATATCTTATTCACCTCCTCTCGTAAGTATATTTAAATGAGCCCACAACTTACGGAACGTCAGTGACGTAAGTTGTATGGGCGAATTTAATACCTCGCAGCCTTCTCTTGACGATTTCGCTGCGGGGTATCTCAAATGAGCCCACAACTTACGGAACGTCAGTGACGTAAGTTGTATGGGCGAGATTCCTCGCTTCGTCCCTAAAGGGACTCCCTTTGGTCGCTCAGAATCGTCCATTAAGTCCTGAGTGAAACGAAGGACGAATTTATACCACGCAGCCTTCTCTTGACGATTCCGCTGCGGGGTATCTAAATGACCCCCACTGCTTGGCTTATGCATTGCAAGGCAGCGGGGGGAATTTACGTCCCGATCCTCACCGGCTCCAATATCCCTTTGAGTGTCGCCAGCGCCGAGAGAACCGCCAGGAAACTAGTCTTGGGATTATCAGGATGTATAACGTTCTCCGTGCGAGTAAATATCGTCCCGGCATCGGAATCGATTTCTACCTCATGGATATTACGCTCAACACCCGGAGCGGCTACGATTTTTACGGTTGTACCCGAAACACCTAAGCCCAGTATGCTTAACGCGGCAGCGACATTAATATTAGCCGGGAAATGCTTTATCGCCGATAAAGCAGTACCCTCAAAGAGCACGGTATCTTCTTTTATCTGGTCGAGGTTTATCTTCTGTTTCAGCACGAAGGCAACGCCCTTGAACGCAGAAGGCGGTTTTCTGGTAGTGAGAGTAACCTTGTTTATTTTACTCATACCTGCCGCCTTAAGACCGTCCAGACCGCATATCGCGCCCGAAGGAATATATATATTAACACCCTTCTCCCTGGCCAGAACAAACAGCTCCTTATAACTATCGATGATACCGCCGGTGCTCATAATCATGATATTTTTCTTTGCCGAAACAGTCTTTCTGGCAATTTCGTAAGAGGATTTTCCCGAGGCAGCCTCGATGACTAAGTCTACGCTATTTATCAAATCATCGAGGCTTAAGACGGCGATCTTTTTCGTCTTTATCGCGCTGGAAAGCTTGTAGGCTTTTTCTATCTCTATGTCGTAGAGGCTGGATAATTCGGCCCTATCGGAAAAATCGCGGGTTATCGCCTTTGCCAGCGAAGTCCCGATTGCCCCGCAGCCCACAATCCCGATTTTTAATAATTTAGCCATTGCAAGCTTTAAACCCGCCCTGCCGTTGTTTAATTTCCCGGTTGAGAATTAATTAATACGTTATCTATCAGGCGCGTTTTCCCCACGTACACGGCCAAGGCGATTAATGCCTTGCCCCTTACGGCCTTAAGCGGCGTAAGGCAATCCGGGTCTATAATCTCGATGTAATCAATCCTTGCCGTGTTTTTTTTATTGATGATTGCTTTGATCTTGTTTATTATGTCCTTGCGGTTTCTCTTTCCCTGTTTAATCAGCGCTTTTCCCTGATTTAGCGCCTGGAAGAGGACTGCGGAATCTTCTCTTTCCTGTTTATTCAGATAGGCATTTCTCGAACTCATCGCCAGCCCGTCTTTTTCCCGCACGATGGGCATAACCTTAACCCTCACCGGCATGTTCAGGTCACTAACCATGCGCTTGATGATTGTTGCTTGCTGCGCGTCTTTCCGGCCGAAATAAGCGATATCCGGCCGGACGATATTAAAAAGCTTGGCGACCACGGTAGCCACCCCCCGGAAATGGCCGGGACGAAACCTGCCACAGAGGACATCGCTTAAACCGTAAACCTCAACATGCGTCAGGAACCGCCGGGGAAACATCCTGTCCTTATCCGGGGAAAAAATGAAATCCGCGCCGGCAGCTTTTGCTAATTTGCAATCGCCTTTTAAGCCACGCGGATATTTTTTAAAGTCTTCTTTGGGCCCGAACTGGATAGGGTTGACAAAAATACTGACGATTACCTTATCGGCATCTCTGCGCGCCTGCCGCACCAGTGAAAGATGCCCTTGATGAAAAGCACCCATCGTAGGCACGAAACCAATACGCGCGCCCTCTTCCTTAAGTTTACGGGAAACCTCGCTCATAGCAGCCAGGCTGCGGATAATTCTCATTATATAATTTCCAGCAATGGCTTGAGAACGAATTCGCGCTCAAACATCTTAGGGTGTGGAATCATCAAGCCCGGTCTTTGTATTATCCTGTCTGAGTAAAGCAGGATATCCAGGTCTATCGGCCGCGGTCCGTTTCTCACCGTCTTTATGCGGCCTAAATCCTTCTCGATATTTTTTAATTCCCGCAGTAATGTTACAGGGGACAACCGGGTTTTAATCTTAACTGCGCCGTTTAAGAAATCCGGCTGCGCGGGCCCGCCTGCAGGCTTGCTGCGGATAACCCTGGAAATTCCCACCACTTTTGTTTTTTTCAATGCCCTTAACTTTTCAACGGCTAATTCTATATTTTTCTTGCGGTTGCCAAGGTTTGAACCAATACCCAGGAATACGGTATCCAAAGTTATAATATCCTCCTCAGCCGTTGCATTGCCTCGGCGATTCTCTCCTTAGGCAGAGTTAGGGCTATACGGATATAGCCTTCACCGTGCTTACCGAAGCCCACTCCCGGTGTGACCACGATATCGGCCTTCTCCAATAAAATTTTGGAAAATTTTATGGAGTCGTATTTGCCAGGGGTCTTAATCCAGACGTAAAATGTGGCCTTAGGCCTTCTCGCCTCTAATCCCAGCGCGTTAATGCCTTCCAGCAGGCAGTCGCGCCGCTCTGCGTAAAGCCTGCACATATTAAGCAGATGGCCGGGCGCTGTCTTTAAAGCTGTAACGCCGGCAATCTGAATAGCCGAAAAAATGCCGGAATCGATATTGGATTTTACCTTGGCCAACGCCGAGATTAACTGTTCGTTGCCGCACGCCCAGCCGATCCTCCAGCCGGTCATATTATAAGTTTTGGACAAAGAATGGAATTCAATGCCGGTTTCTTTCGCTCCTGCTGCTTCCAGGAAACTTGCCGGCCGGTATCCGTCGTAGGTAATCTCAGAATAGGCCAGGTCAGAAATCACGATAATATTGTTCCTCGCGGCAAATTCCGCCACCTTTGCGTAAAAATCTATTTCACAGGTGGCAGAAGTAGGATTATTGGGATAATTTATATACAGGATTTTAGATTTTTTCCGGACGGCAAGCGGAATCTTTTTCAGGTCAGGCAAAAAATCGTTCTCCTCTTTCAAGGCAAGCAAATAAGGTCTTCCGCCGGCAAGGATAGTGCCGCCTTTATAAGGAGGATAGCTTGGGTCAGGCACCAAAGCATAATCCCCTTCATTGATATAAGCAAGGGGAAAATGCGCAATGCCCTCCTTTGAGCCGATTAGGGGAAGAACCTGCGTGTCCGGATTTAAGACCACCCCGAAACGCTCTTTGTACCACTGGGATATCGCCTGCCGCAAAAGCGGCATGCCCTGGTCTAACGCATAGCGGTGATTTTTGGGGTCTTCGGCGGCCTGATAAAGCTTATCAATAACGCGGCCGGGAGTGGGCTGATCCGGGTCACCGATGCCTAAATCGATTATATCCCTGCCTTCTTCCCTGGCCTTTCTTTTTGCCTTATCAATTTCCAGAAATAGATAGGGCGGAAGTAACTTCAGTTTTTTGGAAAGAGTGAACATTTTAAGTTAAGACTTTGTCAATTCGATGACACCCCTATTTCTGCAGGACGTCTTGCATGGAGTACAAACCCGCGGGTTTACCGGCTACCCACTTTGCTGCCGTTAAGGCACCCAGAGCGAATAAATCCCGCGAATGCGCCTGATGTTTTATTTCAATGCGCTCCGAATTACCGGCGAATATAATCGTATGGTCGCCGATTATATCCCCCAGCCTTACGGCGTGTATAGGAATTCCTTTACCGGTAGTGGCGACGATAACCTCTGCCAGTTTCTTGGCAGTCCCGGACGGCGCATCTTTCTTGCCCTTATGGTGCGCCTCTACTATCTCCACAGCATAATCAGAACCCAGCCTTCTGGCCAATTCCGGTAAAAATGAAAACAGAATGTTTACTCCTATCGACATGTTCGGCGAGTAAACAACAGGTATGACCTTGGATATTTCTTCAATCTTGGCGATTTGGCTATCGTTTAAGCCGGTTGTCCCGATAACCGCCGCCTTCCTGTATTTTGCCAGGTAATCAAGATGCACTTCCGTAGCCTCGGGAGTAGTAAAATCAATAAACACGTCTACCAGGAATATTCCGTCAGGACTGGAGGAAATCTTGATCCTGCCTAATTCCCTGCCGATCGCGGGGGTGCCTTTTTTCTCCAAGGCAAGCGCTATCTCAAATTCTTTATCATGGCCGGCTAACTCAAATATCCGCCTGCCCATTTTTCCCTGAACACCGGCAATACCGAGTTTAATCATCGTTATACACCCCTGTCTCAAGTCTTGAGGCCGCAAGTTACAGGTTTCAAAACATGCAACATGAGACTTGCGGCCTGTGACCTATTTAATCAACCCGTAATCAATCAATGCTTTTTTTAATTTTTCCTGGTTCTCGCCAGACATGCCGCACATGGGAAGCCGTAAATCCGGTCCGCAGATATTCAATAGCCCCATGGCAGTCTTAACCGGTATAGGATTAGTCTCAATGAACATCGCCTTTATCAAAGGGAGCAGTTTAAAGTGCAGTTCCTGTGCCTTTTTAAGATTTCCTTTCTGGAATTCACTGACTAATGCGGCGACGTCCCTGGGCACAATGTTGGCTACTACCGATATTATTCCTGTCCCGCCGATAGATAGGATGGGCAGCGTCAGGCTATCGTCGCCGGAAATCAAATCAAAGCCCGCGCCGCATAACTCCTTTATGCGCGACATCTGGTCCAGATTCCCCGATGCCTCTTTTACCCCCACGATGTTTTTACATTCACGGGACAACCCGGCAATCGTATCGGGTTCAATATTGACACCGGTACGAGACGCGATATTGTAAAGGATAATCGGAATGTCTACGGCATCGGCGATTGCCCGGAAGTGCTCAAACAGGCCTTTTTGCGTCGGCCGGTTATAATAAGGTGAGACCTGTAAAGATGCGTCTGCCCCGGCCTTGGCGGCATGCCGGGTGAGCATTATCGCCTCTTCAGTGGAATTAGAGCCGGTTCCCGCAATAACCGGTACTCTTTTCTTCGCCTGCTCGACGGTAACCTCGATTACCCTATTGTGCTCTTCAAACGACAAAGTCGCGGATTCGCCGGTCGTGCCGCAGGGCACGATGCCGGAAGAACCGTTTTTAATCTGGAATTCAATCAATTCCCTCAATTTCTTCTCGTCGACTTTATTGTCCCTGAAGGGAGTGACAATCGCCACGATTGAACCTTTAAACATAATACACCCCTTTATAGACTATCCTGACCTTTCCTTCTAACCAGACATCAGAAATGCTGTTATGGTTACTGTTGAAATAAACCTTCAATATTTCTCCGCTTTTGGTGTGTATGTTAATATTTTGTGCCCCAGTGCCCCAGTGCCCCAGTGCCCCAGCAGCAATAATTGCAGAGGCAACCGAACCTGTTCCACAGGCAAGCGTTTCATCCTCGACACCTCTTTCATAGGTTCTGATCTTGAGAGAATTATTGTTCAATATCTCTATAAAGTTGACATTGGCACCGGCAGGCTTAAATCTTTGATGATAACGAATCCGCCTACCAAGATTGAACACATCTATCTCCTTTAGGCCTGCAACAAAAACCACGGTATGAGGCACTCCGGTATTGATAAAATTTACCCTTATGGTACGGTTATTTACTTTAACCGGGATATCTAATTTTATGTTTTTAGGGTCAGTCAGTTTTATCTTAACATTTTCGCCTTTAACTTCAGAAAAAATTATCCCTGCCTTGGTTTCAATCTTAACCTGAGACTTGAGACTTGAGACTTGAGACTTGAATAATGCTACGCACCTTGCGCCGTTTCCGCACATCTTAGCCTCTGAACCGTCGGAATTAAATACGCGCATCCTTACGTCGGCGACTCTGGAATTTTCTAAAACCAGCAGCCCATCTGCCCCGATCCCGAATTTTCTATTGCAAATCTCTTTCGCCAGAAACTTGAAACTTGAGACTTGAGACTTGCGACTATTCTCAATCACCACGAAATCATTTCCCGAAGCGACCATTTTGCTAAAGCTTAATTTCTTAATCTTCATATACTTAGAAGAAAAGGCGGTATCAGCTCATTACGGATTAAATCATTGCAAGTCTCTCTTTTTCTGATTATAAAGGTCTTATTTCCTACCACCATGACCTCTTCTGCCTTCTTCCTGGAATTATAATTGGACGACATGCTGAACCCGTAAGCACCTGCGCTCATCACCGTCAGGTAGTCTCCTTCTTTTACGCGGGGAATCTTTCTTGCCTTAGCCAGAAAATCAGCGCTTTCGCAGATTGGCCCGACTACATCGACTTTTTCTGAAGAGCGTATAGCGTTTAGCGTATAGCGTATAGGTAAAATCTGATGATAAGCATCGTACAAGGCAGGGCGAATTAAATCATTCATCCCTGCGTCCACAATCACGAATTTCTTTTTCGGGGTGGACTTGACATAAAGAACCCTGGTTACCAGGATACCGGCATTACCCACAATAAACCTGCCCGGCTCTAAGATTATCTTTAGCCCGGTATTTTCCAATAAGGGGATTATTTTAGCGGCAAATTTTTCCGCAGTCTGCGGTGTTTCTTTATCGTAAACAATTCCCAAGCCGCCTCCGATATTCAGGTATTCTATCTTTATCCCTCTTGCCTGAAGCCTGCGGATGAAGCCTGCTAACTTTCTTATAGCACTAACAAAAGGGGCACTGCTGGTAATCTGGGAACCGATATGGATATGCAGTCCGAGTATATCTATGTTGCTAAAATTCAGGCCGATCAGAAAAATCTTATATGCGGTATCAAAATCTATGCCGAACTTATTGGTGATTTTACCGGTAGTAATGAACTTGTGCGTTGCGGGCTCAACGTCGGGATTTATGCGAATAGAAACCGAAGCCCGCCTGTTTAATCTTTTGGCTATCTGGTTGATATTGGCCAATTCCGGCAGCGATTCGACATTAAAAAAAAGAATTCCCCGGCGTATCGCCTCTTCTATCTCGGAAGCGGTTTTGCCTACCGAGGCATAAACGATTTTTTCCGGCGGGCAGCCGACTTTAAGCGCGCGGAACAGCTCTCCGCCGGAAACAATATCCAGGCCAGCACCCTTATCTACCAGCGCCCTGAGGATAGCGAGGTTGGAGTTTGCCTTAACCGAGTAGCAGACAAGCGGATTCAACTGCCGCAAGGCGGTTTTAAGCTTCATAAAATGGTCAATCAGCGTCTGGTAGCTGTAGATATAAAGCGGGGTCCGGAACTTACGCGCCAGCTCTTCTACTTTTACACCTTCGCAATAAAGCTGATTGTTCTTGTATTTAAATTCGTGCATATTTTTTAGTCAGGCGCCTGCTCCAGGCTTTAAGCTGCCGGGCTACCAGTTTCGGACTGGTCCCTCCATAGGAAGTCTTGCGGTTAACCGACGCCCAGGCGCTCAATATCGATTTTATCTTCTTCAGGTCCGCATCATCGCAAAATTTATCAGAATATTTCTGTAACTGCCTTAACGTCAATTCAGATATCTTTTTCCCTCTATCCAGCGTATCTTTTACTATCCTGCCGGTTATATCGTGCGCCCGGCGGTAAGAGAGACCTTTATCGATAAGTAATTCCACGATATCCACGGAAAACAGCGACTCATCAAGCAATCTTTCGGCAATCGCCTCTTTATTTACCTTTATGTTCTTAAATAGCTCGATGAATATTTCCAGCGTCTCCCCCACGCTCTCCACAGAGTTAAACAGAGGCGGCTTATCAAGCTGCAGATCGCGGTTATAAGACAGGGGCAAACCCTTCATCAATATCAGAACACTGGATAAGTCTCCGCATACCTTGCCTACGGAGGCACGGATCAACTCCAGCACATCGGGATTCTTCTTATGCGGCATAATACTGGAGCCGGTGCAGAAAGAAAAATCAATATCGATAAAATTAAACTCCTTGGTCGACCAAAGTATCAAGTCCTCGGCAATTCGGGAAAGATGCACCGAAATAATCGCAAGGCCGGACAGCAATTCAACGATGAAATCCCTGTCGCTTACCGCGTCAATGCTGTTGGCAGTCACCTCGGCAAACCCCAATTCCTTCCTCACGAACTCCCGGTCTATGGGAAGGCCGGTGCCGGAAAGAGCGCAGCTTCCCAACGGCATGGAATCGGTCCTCACTCTGGCATCAATGAGCCTCTGCTTATCCCGCTCGAGCATCTCCACGTAGGCAAGAAGATGGTGGCTTAAAAGAACGCACTGTGCCACCTGCAGGTGCGTATAAGCAGGAATTATCACCTGGGGGTTTTTGCCGGTAAAATCTATTATCGACCTCTGCAGGAATACCAACAGCTTAAGCAGTCCCTCAATCGCATCTTTACAATACATCTTAATATCCAAAACAACCTGGTCGTTTCTCGAACGCGCGGTATGCAAACGGTCGGCAACCGGCCCGATCTTTTTTCTTAAGGCATTGGTGATATTCGTGTGAATGTCTTCCGCGCTGTAATCAAAACGGAACTTGCCGGCGTTAATCTCTTTTAAGATAACGTTCAGGCCGCTGACGATAGATTTTGATTGTCCCGGCGTCAATATCCCGGTCTTACCCAGCATCTTTGCGTGGGCAATGCTGCCTAAGACGTCGTATTTCGCCAGTTTCTTATCGTAAGCGATGCTGGAAGTAAACCTATCGGTCAATGCGCATGTCTTCTTGGCGAATCTGCTGCCCCATAATTTCTTAGCCATTTTAACTCCCTCAGGATATCCTCTAACCCATTTGCTATTTGCTATATGCTATCTTCTATACGGCATCCCCCAGACCTTGATAAACCCTTCTGCTATCTTCTGGTCAAACTTGTCTTTTGCCCCGTAGGTGCTCAGCTCTTTTTTATACAAGGCGAAGGAAGATTTTCTCCCTACGGGAATACAACTTCCTTTGAATAATTTTAAGCGTATTGCCCCGGTTACTTTTTTCTGCGTTGTACTAATGAAGCTGTCCAGGGCCTGCTTCAAAGGAGAATACCAGAGACCGTAATAGACTAACTCGGAATATTTAAGCGAAACAATCTCCTTAAAATGCGCCAGTTCCCTATCGAGGACCAGGGCCTCCAGCTCCTTGTGCGCAGCATAGAGTATGGTGGCAGCCGGCGCTTCGTATACCTCTCTCGATTTAATGCCTACCAGCCGGTTTTCAATCAAATCGCTCCTGCCTATGCCGTAAAAACCTCCCAGTTCATTTAAGTGATTAATCATGCTCTTGAGCTTATAGGTTTTACCGTCTATCTTCCTGGGTACGCCTTTTTCAAAATAAATCTCGATATATTTCGGATAGGTGGAGCCTCCCGAAGGCTGTTTGGTTATCAGATAGGCGTCTTCGGGAGGCTCCTGTTCCAGGTCTTCCAATACCCCCGCCTCGATACTGACGCCCCAGAGGTTTCTGTCTATGCTGTAAGGCTTTTTCTTGGTTACATCAATGGGAATATTATAAGCATTGGCGTATTCGATTTCTTCCTCGCGGGATTTAAACTCCCATTCCCGTACTGGTGCTATAATCTCCAGTCTCGGGTCTAATATGCCGATAGTTACCTCTAACCTTACCTGGTCATTGCCTTTTCCGGTGCAGCCGTGAGCAACGCTGGCCGCTTTTTCCTTATGGGCGGCCTCCACCAGGTACTTGGCAATCAACGGCCTGCCTAAGGCGGTAGCGAGCAGGTATTTGCCTTCATATACGGCATTTGCCTTCAGCGCCGGTATGATAAAATCATCAATAAATTCATCCTGTAAGTCTTTGGCGATGACGCGCAGAGCACCTGCCGCATATGCCCGCTCTTTTATCGCCTGAAAATCTTCTCCCTGGCCTAAATCAGCAATAAAACATACTACATCAAACCCTTTCTGATTCAACCATCTTATTGCGCAGGATGTATCAAGGCCGCCGGAATATGCCAATATAACTTTTTTCATGATTTTGTCCCATGTCACATGTCTCATGTCGCATGTTTCATTTTAAAAGCCTGCGACTTGTGGCTTGCAACTTGCAACCCTTATTTTAATAATTTGATGAGAATCGCCTTTTGAACATGCATGCGGTTCTCCGCCTGGTCAAAAACGATGGAACAACTGCTGTCGATGACTTCGTCGGTTATTTCCTCTCCCCTGTGCGCAGGCAGACAGTGCATAATCAATGCGCCCCTACCAGCAACCTTCAACAGGTTCTGATTAATCTGGAAACCCCTAAATGCCTTCTTTCTTTTTTCCGTTTCTTTCTCCTGTCCCATACTCGCCCAGACGTCGGTATATACGACATCGGTGTTTTTGACCGCATCTTGCGGCTTGTGGAACAGCTTTATTACTGCGCCGGAGCCCTTTGCCAGCGCCTGAGCCTCCTTTACGATTGAGGCCTTAGGTTCATAGCCGGCAGGTGTAGCAACATTAATATTAATTCCCACCCGGGAAGAGCCGTAGAGCAGCGAATGACAGACGTTATTGCCGTCGCCCACATATCCCAGGTTAACCCCCCGCAGTTTTTTGCATTTTTCTCTTATTGTATATATGTCTGCCAGGGCCTGGCAGGGATGCAACAGGTCAGACAAGCCGTTGATTACCGGTATGCTGGCGTGCTCGGCAAGCTCGACGACGTTATTATGGGCGAATGTCCTGATGACAATGCCGTCAACGTAACGTGATAATGTCTTGGCAACGTCTTTGATTGTCTCTCTGACCCCTAAATTAATTTCCCCGGGGCTAAGATAAATCGAATTACCACCCAACTGATACATGCCCACCTCAAAGGAAACCCGCGTTCTGTTTGACGGTTTCTGAAAAATAAGTGCTAAGGTCTTTCCCCTAAGCAGGCCGCTATACTTGTCTTTTTCCTGCTTCAATTTATCGGTCAAAGCAAAAAGTTCTTCAATTTCTCCCGCCGTCAAATCCTTAATACAGATGAAATCTTTTTTCATTTTTATTACCTTTAAGCTCTTAGGCTTTTTGACTTTTTAAAGCCGTCTCTAATATCGCTATCGCCCGGTCAGCCTCTTTTTTAGTTATATTCAACGCTGGCATCAGCCTCAATACCTTCTCGTGAGTACAATTTATCAAAAGCCCCTGCTCGATGCACCTCTCCACAATATCTTTCCCCGGCACGGCCAATTCTACACCTGCCATCAGCCCCAATCCTCTTATCTCCTTTATCACCGGATATTTTTTCTTTAAGCCTGCAAGTTTTAAGAACAGGTATTCACCCATCTTCTGCGTATTAGCAAGCAGCTTCTCTTTCTGTATTGCCCTTAAAACCGCTAATGCCGCCTTGGCAACGAGAGGCCCGCCGCCGAAAGTAGAGGCATGCATACCCGGGCCTAAGGTATCGGCGATTTCTTTCTTAACCACCATCACCGCCATGGGCAAACCTCCGGCGATAGCCTTAGCCAGGGTGATGATATCGGGGGTTATGCCGTAGTGCTGGTAGCAGAATAATTTTCCCGTCCTGCCGATTCCCGTCTGAACCTCATCAATAATCAAAAGTAGATTATTTTCATCGCAGAGCGTTCTTAAGTCCCGGACAAAATCTTTGGCAGCCAGATTTACCCCTCCCTCGCCCTGGATGAGTTCCAGCATCACCGCCGCAGTCTTATCGTTAATTGCCGATTTGACTGCCTGGATATCGTTAAACCTTACGGTCTTAAATCCTTCCGGCAAGGGCTGAAATCCTTCTTTGTATTTCTGCTGCCCGGTTGCCGCCAGCGCTGCCAGCGTCCTGCCGTGGAATGAATTCTCAAAAGTGATGATTTCGTACCTGCCTTTACCGAACTTGCGGGTAAACTTTATGGCTGTCTCATTTGCCTCTGCCCCGGAATTACAAAAAAATACCTTGCCCGGGAAAGAAAGGTAGATTATCTCCTTCGCCAGCCTGGCTTGAGGCACCTGATAGAAGTTGTTGGGAATAAATATTAATTTGGATACCTGCTCCCTTACCGCCGAGGCCACCTTGGGGTGGCAGTGCCCGAGGTTACCGACACCCCAGCCGGGGAAAAAATCCAGGTATTTTTTCCCGTGGATATCCCAAAGGTAGCTGCCCTTACCCTTCTGAAATATCAGGGGAACCTTGGTATAGGTGGGCATTATATATTCTTTGTAGCTGTCGAAAACTTCCTGCAATTTCATTTTACTGAACTATCTCCGTCCCGATACCCTTATCGGTAAAAATTTCCAAGAGTAACCCATGGGAAATACGCGCGTCAATCATGTGGCACTTCTTTACCCCTTTCTCAAGGGCATCGATACAGGCCTTTACCTTGGGTATCATTCCCTGCTGGATTACGTTATCTTTAATCAGGGCCTTTGCCTCGGCTGTGGTCAGCGTAGATAAAAAGGATTCCGGATCAGCGGGGTTGCGCATTACCCCCTTTACGTTAGTAAGAAACAGGAGCTTCTCCGCCTTTAAGGATGAGGCAACAGCGCAGGCGACTTCATCGGCATTGATGTTGTATTTTTTTTCGTCCCGCCCTATGCCCATAGGCAGGATAACCAGGATTGTCTCTGACTTTAAGCCGTCGAGTATGGCCTGCGCATCCACATCGGTAATCTCTCCCACCAGCCCTAAATCAATCCTGGCCTTCTTCTTTGCCGCCTGGATTACCTTATTAACGCTGGCATCCATGCCTTTTGCCTTGCCGCCTAAATCCTTAATCTCCTTAACCACCAGATCATTAATCTTAACCAGCTCTTCCGTTACAATATTCAGGGTCTCTTCATCGGTTACCCTCATCCCGTCCACAAAATCAGTCTTCTTGCCGGTGGTCTTCATCCGCTCGCTGATATTGGGGCCGCCGCCGTGGACAAGGGCGACCCTTAAGCCCATGTAACTTAATAATACCATGTCCTCTAATACCGATTGCCTGATATTCTGCTCACCCAAAATGCTGCCGCCGTATTTTATAACGAATACCTTCTTATGAAACCGCTTGATGTAAGGTAATGCCTCAACCAAAACTTCAGCCTTTCTGATTGCCTCTTGCATATATCATCACTCCGTTCAGAAATTTTACCCCCTCATCCTTTAAACGCGCCCGGAAAACCCTATATATAAAGGCAGACCGAACGCCACAAACTGCGCATTTTAAGACTTAATTATATCCCGCGTTTATCTTAACGTACTCCGGGCTAAGATCAGAAGTATAGACCGTGCAATCAAAGCGGCCCTGCGCAAGGCCTATCTCCACGTTAATCTCTCTTTTATGCAAAGGGCTTACCCTGATTTTTAAATCTTTTTCGCTTACCCTTACCCCGCTTGCTCCCACCGCCGCCACAATCCGGCCGAAATTAGGATTTTCTCCGAACATCGCGGTCTTAAACAGGCTGGAATTAGCCACTGCCAGGGCGACCCTCTTTGCCTGCGTAAAACTGATCCCCCCGCGCACGGTAATCTTGATAAATTTGCTCGCTCCTTCGGCATCGGCAACAATCATTTTTGCCAGTTCCCGGCATACGGTATTTAGCGCCTTAACGAACGGGCTGAAGTATCTCTCCCGCGTTATCCGGCTGTTTCTGCTTGCGCCGTTTGCCAGCAAGATCAGGCTGTCGTTGGTACTCATACATCCGTCCACGGTTATGCAATTAAAGGAATTATCCAGGCAAATCTTCAGGGCTTTATTTAAAGCACCCTGTGAAATATCGGCATCCGTCAAGATAAATGCCAGCATCGTAGCCATATCCGGGGCAATCATGCCCGCGCCTTTTGCCACCCCGCAGAGTGTAACTGTCCGGCTGCCGATATTAAATCTTACGCTGATTTCCTTGACAAAGGTATCGGTAGTCATTATTGCCCTTTTTGCCTTGTCTATGCCGAGCCGTGATAATCCCGCGGCCAATTGAGGAATAGCCTTTTTAATCTTAGCCAAAGGCAGTCTTCTGCCGATAATCCCCGTGGAGGAAACCAGAATACTCTTTTTATTCAGGCGCAAAGCGCCGGCTAACGCGGCGGCGGTACTCCAGGCGTCGCTCAGGCCATGCCGGCCGGTAAAACAATTGGCATTTCCGCTGTTTACAATCACTGCCTGGAAGCGCTTGCCTTCTTTAAGGTTTATCTTATCTAATATTATCGGCGCTGCCGGTAATTTATTGGTGGTAAATTTGCAGGCTGCTTTTGCCGGTAAGCGGGAATAGAATAACGCCAAGTCCAACTTAGCGGATTTTTTGATTCCGCAAGTTATTCCGTTAGACTGAAACTCCAATGGCAGCAGGGCCTTCTTATATACCTTCATAACAATGCCGTAGCCTCGGGAAACTTATACATAATGTTCATATTCTGGACTGCCTGGCCGGAAGCACCCTTTAACAAGTTATCTATGGCGGCAATAACGATTAACATATCTTTATCCTCTTTAATCCCGACATCGCAGAAATTAGTATCTACCACGTCTTTAATCTGGGGCAGCTTCCCTTCACCTAAAATTCTCACAAACGGCTCCCCGGCATAAAACTTTTTATAAAACGCGATTATATTATTGTTTTTTACTTTTTTCGGCCCGCGGGAGGAAGGTGATTTTTTAACTCTCCGGACATATATCGTTTCCAATATGCCATTCTCAATCGGCAAGATATGCGGCACAAATACTACTTTCACTTGCCGGCCGGATATGCGGGAAAGCTCCTGGTTAATCTCCGGCATGTGCTGGTGCACGTTTACCTTATAGGCTTTAAAATTACCGAGAATTTCTCCCTTCGCATTAGCTGTAGCTTCTCTGCCCGCCCCGCTATACCCCGACTTAGCGTCGATAATCACCGAATCCGGATTTATCAGTCTATTCTTTAACAGGGGTACCAAGGCCAGGATCGCCGCCGTAGGGTAACATCCGGGGTTGGCAATAAACCGGCTGGCCTTAATCTTGCTACGGTAAATCTCCGGCAAGCCGTAAACTGCTTTTTTCAAATTAGCCTTATCGGTATGTTTTACCTTATAGAAGCTTTCGTATGCGTCTTTATCTTCCAGCCGGTAATCGGCGCTTAAATCAATGACCCTGCGGCCGTTCGCTAAAAGATCCGGCGCGAACTGCATTGAGACCGTATGCGGCAGCGCGAGAAATAAAAGCTCGCAAAGCTCGACCGCCTTTTTCTTATCCAGTGTATTATCGCATTCTAAATCCAATTTTCCATTAAGGTAAGGAAAGAGGCGGCTGATATTCTGTTTCTCGTCGAGCTTCGCAGCCAGATAGGTAATTTTGACCCGAGGGTGCTTCAAAAGAATCTGCAAGAGCTTTTCTCCGGCGTAACCGCTCACACCGATAATCCCAACTCTCAGCATTGAATCTCCTTGGCCCTGCGCGCCGATAAGAAAAATAAGATATGCCCGTCGGAATAGCGCCGCGTTTTAGCCGCCAGCTGGACGTCAATAGAAGATATTATACATCCTTAAACGACGGGGTCAACATTTTTTTCGTCGGGAAACAGGGTAAAATAAAAGCCCGCTTTTCGCGGGCTAAACTTAAAAAACCAGAATTTTACTTTATCTCTACAGCATCCTCCTACCGTTTAGTCCACTGGAAGCGCCTGCGGGCGCCTTTTCTACCGTATTTCTTGCGTTCCTTCATCCTGGGGTCGCGGGTCAAAAAAGCGCCTTTCCTTAAAGTCTCTCTAAGTTTTTCATCGGCCAGGAGAAGCGCGCGCGCTATGCCGTGACGCACGGCACCCGCTTGGCCCGTGAGACCTCCGCCGTTCACTCTGATGTGCATATCGTATTTATTCAGATTCCCGGTAAGCTCCAAAGGCTGGGTAATGATAATCCTGTCGGTTTCTCTTATAAAATAATCGTTGAATTCCCTCTTATTAACCAAGATTTTACCTGTTCCCGGCAGAAGCTCTACTCTCGCTACCGCTTCCTTGCGCCTGCCTGTCGCTTTATATTTTGTAGTTTCTGGCATAGTTAAACCTCTAATAAAACTGGATTTTGACTTTTATGCGGATGTTTATCGTCGGCATAAACCTTCAGCTTCTTAAACATGTCATCTCCCAATGCCCCCTTGGGCATCATCCGCCTGACCGCCAACTCGATTACCTTGGTCGGCTTTTTACTTAGCATTACCTCAAACGGGACTTCTCTAAATCCCCCCGGATAGCCGGAATGGCGCCGGTATAGTTTTTGCTTGCTCTTTCTGCCAGTGACCCTGATCTGGGAAGCGTTTACCACGATTACCCCGTCACCGGTATCGATATGAGGGGTATATATCGGCTTATGCTTGCCCCTGAGGATTATGGCTACGCGCGAGGCCAGCCGGCCAAGGACCTTATCCCTGGCATCAACAATATACCACTGCCGCTTGATATCTTCTTTTTTAGGTATGTAAGTTCTTTCCATAGCGCCTGTCCTGATTAAAAAGCTTGAGTCATAAAGTATAACACAAATTTCCCTAAAGTCAAATATTTATTTCGCCGCAGGAGGGCGGCGCACCCGCCGATCGCCCGGCATGGGCGCACTTGGCAATCCTTTAGGCCAAGGCGCCATAAGGCGGGGTGACTCCCAGGGAGTGCGTGTTTAATTCCAGTCTATTTCAAAGAGACGGATATGGCCGTTATTACCCTCCTGCGCTTCGATAAACGGCTTAAAATGCCTAAGCCCCTTGCCGTTTAAAAAATACAAACGCGCAAAAATGCTCTTGGCTAACTTACGGTCGAGCAAAATAGACCGGTAGCCATCCGGCGCTTTGATAATTAAAGCAGAGAACGACACCTCATTGTCCGGATAGGTAATCTCCTTCAAATTATCGCCTTCCATGAAAAACAGGCTTCTGGGCAACTTGTATTTGCGTTCACTCGGCGAATAAACATATACCGTCTGTTCCCTGGGGTCATAGATGCAGCCGTTATCAAAAAGCACCACGCTATTCCTCTCACTGCCTTTAATCTCGTCGATAAAATAGCGCGATTGGCCGGAAATCCAAAAATCCAGGTTTTCGCCGGTAATCAACGCTGCTTCCTGAAACAATCTTTCAACGCGCTGGCTGTCTACGCCCAGCGTTAAAAGATAATCCATGATATCCTGTTTTGTCTTTTTGCCGATATTTTGCGCCACATAGACTTTGACAAAATCCCAGTTACCCAAAAACGAAATGGGACTTATCTTGCCGGGCATCGTATACTCCACAAAAAAATAAGCGCTACCTGGCTTATTAATAATAAGCCCCGCCACCTCTTCCGTAACCGCGGGAGGCAGAAACTCGGAAAGGGAAGACTTTACCTTTTCCGGCGGAAGTAAAATTATTTTTTTGAGCAGCAATACGGACTTAAAGGGGTCTTTGAGCTCTCTACTTATCGCCTCGAATGCCCGGTTGCCACCGTTATTGAGCATACGCAATATCCCCACCGCCTCTTCTTCATTATCCGTAATCAAGACATTAGACATCCAGTAGGCCTGGGGAGTATCCTGGCTCTGGCCATCAAAAATTACCCGGCGCCGGGCGATAACCTTAAGCCAATCCCCCAAATCCCACCAGGAATTAACAATCGCGTCCCGGGGTGTTGTATCGCGCATCTTAGTGAACACCTGGTAGAAAGTGTCGTTTAACATCGGATAAATCTGCTGCGCCGTGCGCCGGCCGTTACTGATGAGGTTTATAATTAAAAAGGCGGCGACGATAACCAGCGTAGCAGTAACCGGCCATCTTTTATTTTTGCTCCGGAAATATTCGTAAGCCTGGTTGACTATCCATCCCATTGATATTCCCAGTGGGACCAGCAAAAAAACAGTAAATCTTATGCCTTTGGAAGCGGCATAAAACATCATCATAAACCAAAGTATCATTATCACGATTACCTGGTGCCTGAAATCGCGCTGCATGCCCCTTAATATGCTCATTAAAAAAATAACCAGCATGCTAATCAGGGATAAAAAATATAACAACTGGCCCCCCACCGCTCTGGTTATCTGAGGGTAACTCGCCTTCTTTAATTCCTGGACCGTGGAATAGACATTCGGCCAGATTGAAGACATCAGCGGCTTGTTCAGTATCAACGCCAGCTTGATCTGCCTGTAAAGCTCAATCAGCGGTGTGGTGCCGGTTAAGACGAGAATCCAGAGGAAGCTGAAATAGATAAAAGCAACCAGAGAAACAAGGTGCCGCTTTAGAGAATCAATGTCCTTCTCCTTATGCGATAAATAGGCAACAAATATATTCGCCAAGGAATACGCCTCATACCCCACGATAATCAGGAAGATAAACCACCAGTGGGTCCAGGTAAAGCAGAATATCCCTACCCAGAAAGAAGAGAAAAAGACCCAGAGCAGCCGGCGTTTCAGGGAGTAGGCGAAAAGGCTAAGGACATAGGTCCATACGACCAGGAGGGGAAAGAGCAGGTTTAAGATATCCTTGTCAAACCAGCCGGCGCAGCTGCGCGGCAGGAAGATCGGGCTTAGGCCCACAAACAGGCAGCTGATTACGGCAGCGATGTGCCGGCCTAAGCGGAAAGAAAACATATAGAGCACGGCTATGAAGACGGCGGCGAATAAAAGGGGCAGGTAAAACAGGAAATCGAACAGCTCTACCTTCTTGAACAGGGAGAATCCTTTGTAGAGGAAGGCGGAGAGATAAAAGAGAAACTGGTCCCAAAGCATGTAGCTGCCCTGGGGGGCGAGCATGAACAGGTCGAACTGTTTGCCGCCTACGGTCTGGTCTCCGGGGTGGCCTGTCTTTACCACGTTCTCCACGTACCTCGCCCAGTGCCAGCAGTCCAGCTCCATCAGGTAGGTCTGGCCGCGCTCGTCCTGGAACCTCTCCTTCAGCAGAACATACTCCGTCTTGATTGCTCTATCTATTTCCGCTTTTTTGAATTTATAGTATTGGTAAAGGTTAGTCTTTACCATGCTTTGTTTGGCTAAATCATCCAATTCGGGGAATTTTTTTTCAATATCTTGTTTTATATTCCAGCGGATTCTCTGCCCAATGATATCTCTCGCTTGAGCCTTAAATTGGGGGAAGTAGGCGGGGAATAAACGAAAGTAAATATTCAGGCCCAAAACAGCCGCTAAGGTAAATGCGAGAAGTATATATTTTTTCATCGGTAGTTGACCTCCATTAGACACAGGCCTTTTGCCGGTGCGGTAGGCCCGGCTTTAGTCCTGTCTCTTAACGACAGCAGCTGTTTCATATCTATCGGGTTGCCCCGGCCTATTTCCAAAAGCGTCCCCACGATATTCCTTGCCATATTGCGCAAAAAACCGTCTGCTTCTATCTCGATAATTATCAGCATATAGCATATAGCGTATAGCCTATAGCGTTTCTTACTCACAGAGATATTTTTAATTTGCCTTATCTTGGATTTTACTCCTGAGCCAGCAGCGCAAAATGCCTGGAAATCATGCCTGCCCAGCAAACAATAAGCTTCCTGCCGCATTAATTTAATATCTAACGGATAAGGACAAAAATAGACTGCGTTTCTTAACAACGCTGAAGGATAAGGTTGATTTAATATGGTATAGCGGTATATTTTCGACTTAGCCGCAAAACGACTATGAAAATCTAAGCCCGCCTCTTCTATCTTGGTAACTACGATATCGTCGGGCAAGAGCCCATTGAGGGCCCTTTGCAATTTTTCCGCGGGAATCCCCGAATCGGTCTTAAAATTTGCGACTTGACCTACGGCGTGCACTCCGGCATCTGTCCTTCCAGAAGCGATCAGCCGTATCTGCTCCTGGAGAATACCGGAAAGCGTCTTTTCTATTACTTCCTGTATGCTTTTAGGCTTACGGCTTCTTTGAATCTGCCAACCGGCATAAGCCGTGCCGTCATACTCTAAGGTCAATACTATATTTCTCGTCAATTTTGCTTTAGGGTTACCTTACCAACCGTTCGGCAATCTGGACAGCGTTTAAGGCAGCGCCTTTGCGTAGGTTATCCGACACTATCCATAACCACAAGCCGTTTTTGACAAAGGGGTCTTTACGGATCCGGCCGATGAATACATCGTCTTTGCCCTCAACGTCCTTAGGCATGGGATAGAGATTGTTCTTAGGGTCATCTATTACGGTTATACCGGGCGATTGGGAAAGAATGCTCCTTACCTTTGCCGGCTCAACAGGCTTAGCGGTCTCAATATATACCGATTCCGAATGGCCGGTTCTCACCGGTACTCTGACCGTAGTGGCGGAAATCTTAATCTTGTCATCGTGCATAATCTTATGAGTTTCCCTGACCATCTTCCACTCTTCACTGGTGTAATCAAACTCGCCGAAACCGCCGATATGGGGGAAGACATTGAAGGCAAGCTGTTGAGGCAATGCCCGGGTTTCAGGTCTCAAGTCACAGGTCGCAGGTTCCTGGCTTGTGGCTTGTGGCTTGCGACTTGTGACAATATTATCTATTTCATTCCACAACTGCTCTACCGCCGACCTGCCGGCACCCGAAGCAGCCTGTAAAGTAGTAACCACTACACGTTTAATACCTGCCTTCTTATAAATCGGCGATAATGCCACGACCATCTGAATGGTAGAGCAATTAGGATTGGCGATGATGCCTTTATGGCTTTGGCTATCGGAAGCCAAACCACTGCCCTCTGGCTTGTGCTTTTTTAAGAGGAACCAATTTCTAATGGGATTTACATCCTTAGCATTTACCTCAGGCACAACCAAAGGTACTTTAGGGTCCATCCGGAAATCCGCGCCGTTATCAATTACCACAGCACCCGCCTTGACTGCCGCTTGGGCGTAAGTTACTGCCGCGCCCTTCTCGCCTTCAGTTCCGGCAAACAGGGCGAGATCAACGCCGTCAAAACCCTGCGGAGAAATCGGCTTTACCGCATAAACCCGTCCGTCTACTTCAATATCCCGGGCCGACCGCGCGAACACGCGCAGCTCGCCGACGGGAAAATTGCGCTGTTTTAAACAACGCAGCATCTCAATCCCCACCGCGCCCACACCTACTACCGCTACATTGTATTTAGTCTTTTTCATACCCATACCTTACGCACTAGAATTTTTGCTAGCTAGATAGCGGCTGCCGAGTCTTGTTCTCGCAGCACCGCTCCATTTTCCCCGCCGAGGAAAATGTCGCTTGGAGTTTGCGCTCGCTCGCCCTCGCTTTCAGCTCGGGCACCCTGGCCGCTCGCACAAACTACATGCTGCTCAAACCAAGCCTCGCCATCCGCTAAAGCTCTACAAAAAGTTTAATGCGCCTCCAGCGAAATCTTAAATCGAATTTACTGTATTTCTTTCTCTATAAATTTCCAACGACTAAATCTCCGACTTCCTGCGTAGAATAGCCCATTTTCCCTGCTGCCAGAGACTTTAACTTTGTCTGTACTACCTTGATCACCGCCTCTTCGACTGCCTGTGCGGCTTTAACCTCACCTAAATTCTCCAGCATCATCCCGGCTGCGCAGATCGCCGCCAGGGGATTAATTACGCCCTTCCCGGTATATTTAGGAGCACTCCCGCCAATAGGCTCAAACATGGAAACACCCGCAGGGTTGATATTCCCTCCCGCGGCAATACCCATGCCTCCCTGAATCATTGCCCCTAAATCGGTGATGATGTCGCCGAACATATTATCGGTAACAATCACGTCAAACCATTCCGGATTCTTGACAAACCACATAGTTGTGGCGTCTACATGGGCATAGTCCGTAGCAATGTCGGAATATTCCCTGGCCACCTCATTAAACGTCCGCTCCCAAAGGTCCCAGGCGTAAGTCAAGACATTGGTCTTTCCGCAAAGAGTAAGCTTTTTCTTTTTGTTCCTTTTACGGCAATATTCAAAGGCATAACGGATACAGCGCTCTACACCTTTGCGCGTATTATAGGAAACCTGAATTGCCACCTCGTCTTTGCCGCCCTTATCCTTAAATTCGCCCATTCCTTTATAAAGACCTTCTGAATTCTCGCGCACTACCACAAAGTCAATATCCTGCGGCTTCTTATCCTTCAGGGGGCAAAACCGGTCATCGTAGAGCTTTACCGGCCGCAGGTTTATGTACTGGTCTAGAGAAAATCTTAGCTTTAAGAGTATGCCGGTTTCCAGGATGCCCGGCTTGACGCCCGGATGGCCGATAGCGCCGAGAAAGATCGCCGAATATTTTTTTAATTCTTCAATATCCGCGTCATCGAGTACCTTGCCGGTTTTAAGATATCTCTCGCCGCCAAAGTCGAATACTTTGGTTTCGTATTTGAATTTAAATTTACCGGATGCCGCCTCTAAAACCTTCAGGCCTTCCCGGATAACTTCCGGCCCGGTCCCGTCTCCGGGGATTACCGCGATTTTATGCATCTTATCACCCTGTTTATTAACCCTCCCCGAGCAATGATATCCTGCAGAAATTCAGGAAAGGGCTGACTTCTGTAAGTTTCTCCTTGCTTAAGATTCTTAATTATACCACCGGATAAATCTATTTCAAGCACATCGCCGTCATTTATTTTGTCCGCATCAACGGACTCCAAAAACGGCAGCCCGATGTTTATGGCGTTGCGGAAAAATATCCCGGCAAAGCTTTCGGCGATAACGGCTCTTATACCCGCCCCCTTTATCGCCAGGGGCGCGTGCTCGCGGGACGAGCCACAGCCGAAATTCTTGCCCGCGACAATGATATCCCCTTCTTTAACTTTAGCGATAAAATCCGGCCTGATGGTTTCCATGCAGTGACTGCCTAATTGCTTGGCATCGGTGGAAACAAGATACTTGGCGGCAATGATATCATCGGTATTTATATCGTCGCCGAATTTGTGGACTCTGCCTTTAATCATCATTAGCGTATTGCGTCGTGCGTATTGCGTACATCAACCTGTAAACTATACGCTATACGCTACGCGCTATAATAAATCAGGATGCGTAATTCTTCCCTTTATTGCCGAAGCCGCTGCCACCGCCGGATTAGAGAGATACACGAAAGACTTAGGACTTCCCATCCTGCCGATAAAATTCCTGTTGGTTGTAGCCAGGCAGGTCTCGGCATCGGTTAATATACCCATATGCCCACCCAGGCATGGGCCGCAGGTAGGAGTGGAAAATATGCCGCCCGCCCTAACGAATACCCCTACCAGGCCTTCTTTCACCGCCTGCAGATAAATCTTCTGGGTCGCCGGTATAACAATCAGCCTTAATCCGGGTTTTATTTTTTTACCCTTTAATATCTTAGCTGCTATCCTTAAGTCGGAAATCCTGCCATTAGTACAAGAACCGATTACTACCTGGTCAAGTTTTATATCCTTTAATTTACTTACTGGCTGAACATTACTGGGTAAATGGGGACAAGCCACTTGCGGCTCTAATTTTGAAACATCATATTCATAGACCCGTTCGTAGACGGCATCTTTATCGCTCTTTAATTTAGTCCACTGTCCACGGTCGACAGACAACAGTTTTTTATTTTTTTTGTGGACTGTGGACTGTGGACTGTGGACTGCTTTTATATAATCGAAAGTAATATCATCCGGCTCAATAATCCCCGCCCGTGCGCCTGCCTCTATCGCCATATTGGACATCGCAAAGCGGTCATCCATACCTAACCTGCGGATAACCGGGCCGCTGAATTCCATTATCCTGCATAACGCGCCGTCAACGCCAATATCGCCGATAGTATAAAGAATCAGGTCTTTACCGCCCACCCATTTCTTAAGCTTGCCCGTATACACAAACTTCATTGTACGCGGAACCTTAAACCAGCATTTCCCGTCAATAAAGGCACGCGCTAAGTCAGTCGAGCCAACACCCGTGGCATAACAACCCAGAGCTCCATAGGTGCAGGTATGAGAATCCGCTCCGATTATTAAATCCCCCGGCAAAACCAGTTTCTTCTCCGGCAAAAGCGCGTGTTCAATCCCCATGCAGCCGACCTCAAAATAGTTCTTTATCTTCTGTTCTTTGGCAAAATCAGCAAGAATCTTACACTGGTTAGCGCTGTTTAAATCCTTGGCCGGAGCAAAATGGTCGGGGACGAGGACTATTCTTTTATTATCAAAAACTTTTTTAATCCCCGTCTTTTTAAATTCCTGGATAGCCAGGGGTGCGGTTATGTCATTACCCAGGGCAAGGTCAACCTTTGCCTCGACAAATTCACCCGGCTCGATATCTTTTCTATCCGTATGGACGAGTAATATTTTTTCCGCTATTGTATAAGGCATTTCACTAGGCTACAAGTCACAGGCCACAGGTCGCAAGCCAGGAACCTATGCCCGCCATAAGAAGTGGCGGGTCCGCCAATATTTTTGGCGGAACCTGCGACTTGCAACCTGTAACTTGGCAACTTTATTATCCTTTAAATTTCTTCACGATAAGTGTGGCATTGTGGCCGCCGAAACCCAGCGAATTTGACATCGCCGCCTCAATCTTTACTTGCCGGGCGGTATTGGGAACATAGTCAAGGTCGCAGTCCGGGTCAGGATACTGGTAGTTTATTGTGGGAGGGATAACGCTATCCTTTATGGCAAGGCAACAGGCAACAAATTCCACTCCGCCGGCTGCACCCAAGAGGTGTCCGGTCATCGACTTGGTGGAACTGACCATAATTTTTTTAGCGTGGCTGCCGAACGCCTTTTTAATCGCCAGGGTTTCAATCTTATCATTGAGTTTCGTGGATGTACCGTGCGCGTTTATATACCCTATCTCCCCGGCAGAGAGGCCCGCGTCTCTTAGCGCCGATTGCATTGCCCTCATTGCACCGTCTCCTTCCGGGTCAGGCGCGGTCATATGATAGGCATCAGCCGACATGCCGTAACCTACAATCTGGGCGTAGATGGGGGCATTTCTTTTCCTGGCGTGTTCCAAGTTTTCAAGAATAACAATACCCGCCCCTTCGGCCATAACAAACCCGTCGCGTTCCGCGTCAAAGGGACGGCTGGCTTTCTCCGGCTCGCTGTTTCGCATGGAAAGCGCCTTCAACGCACAGAAGCCCCCCAACCCTAAAGAAGTAATACAGCTTTCCGTTCCGCCGGCAATCATTACTTGAGCATCGCCGCGCTCGATAATCCTGAACGCCTCACCGATAGAATGAGACCCGGAAGCGCAAGCGGTAGTAACGCAGGAATTAGGGCCCTTGACTCCGAAGGTAATGGATATCTGCCCTGCTGCCTCGTTTACGATAAGCCTGGGGATAAGAAAGGGAGTTATGCGCGATGGGCCTTTTTCTAATACAACCCTGTGCTGCTCTTCAATGATATGCAAACTCCCTATTCCGGAACCGACAAGAACACCGATTGCCGTAAGGTCTTCCTTGTCCAATTCCAGTCCAGAGTCCGATATCGCCTGTTTCGACGCTGCTACGGCAAATTGCACAAACTTCTCCAGGCGCCTGATCTCCTTTGGGGATAAGCCGTACAGCGCGGGATCAAAGTCTTTTATCTCTCCGGCAATCCGGGAATCATAGTCGCTGACATCAAAGGTAAGCAGCGGGCCGACCCCGCTCTTGCCCTCTTTCAGGGAATTCCAAAAGCTTGCCGCATCATTGCCTACGGGCGAAACTATGCCTAAACCGGTTACTACTACTTTATTCTTCATCCTCACCAAAAATTTGCCCCGCTAAAGCGGGGCAGCTTAATCAATTAATTACAATCTTATCCTGGTCAATTATTTATTCTGGGCCTTTTCCTCGATATACTTGATAGCATCGCCTACAGTAGTAATCTTTTCCGCGTCCTCATCGGGTATCTCAACATTAAACTCTTCTTCTAAAGCCATAACCAGTTCTACCGTATCTAAAGAGTCTGCCCCCAGATCATCTATGAAAGAAGCGGTAGGAGTCACCTCTTCAACTTTCACGCCTAATTGTTCAGCCACTATGGATTTAACCTTATCTCCAACGGACATTTTCTTCTTCCTCCTTTTCTGTTACGCCATAACCATTCCGCCATCAATTACTATGGTTTGACCGGTGATGTAGGATGATTCTTCGCCTGCCAGAAACAAACAGGCATTCGCTACATCTGCGGGACTGCCAAAGCGTTGTAAAGGAATTGCCGCAAGCATCCTGGTCTTTACCTCTTCAGGCAATTTTGCCGTCATCTCGGTCTGAATGAACCCGGGAGCTACGGCATTCACATTTATATTACGCGATGCCAGTTCCTTCGCGGTTGTTTTTGTAAGTGCGATAATACCCGCTTTGGAAGCACTATAATTTGCCTGCCCGCTATTGCCGATTATGCCAATGATCGAAGCGATGTTTATTATCCTGCCGCTGCGCTGCTTTACCATTATCTTGGATGCCGCCTTGGTGCAATTGAACGTGCCCTTGAGATTCACATTAATCACTGCATCCCAATCGCTTTCCGACATCCGCAGCAAGAGATTGTCTTTGGTGATGCCGGCATTGTTAACTAATATATCAAGCCTTTTAAATTTGTCAAGGATTTTATTTAGCGCCTCCTCGACTTTTCCATAGTCGGTGACGTCCACTGTCTGCGCCAGCGCCTTTACCTCGCCTTTTTCTACATCAACACAGGCCTTTTCCGCCTCTTCGATATTCAAATCCCAAATTACGACATCCGCCCCTGCTTTAGCAAGCGCGCAGGCAATAGCTTTACCTATGCCCCTTGCCGCGCCGGTTACCAGGGCTACTTTACCTTTAAGAACCATCCTTCCACCTCACTGCTCAAAAATTCAACCGCCCTGTTTCTACTATCGGGGGGGCGTAAAATTAACCACATCTTCTTTTTTTTCGATATTTCTTACCTGCGCATTACTATCGATGCGGCGCATCAGGCCCTTTAAAACTTTACCCGGCCCAAATTCCATGAAATTCATTATACCCTTGGAGATGATGAATTTCATGGAATCTTCCCAGAGCACCGTAGCAGTAATCTGCTTAACCAGGTTCTCTATGATTTCCTCCGGTTGGCTCACCGGCCTGGCAGAAACGTTACTTACCACAGGGATCCCGGCAGTGTTTATCTTTATCTTCCGCAACTCTTCGGCAAATCTTAATGAGGCGCCGGCCATAAACGAGGAATGAAAAGCACCACTTACCTCCAGCAGGATAACTTTTTTTGCTCCCTGCTCTTCAGCCAATCTCGACGCCTGCGCAATCTCTTTTATACCGCCGGATATAACTACCTGTCCCGGGCAATTTATATTGGCGATTTCAGCATTGGCCTTACGGCAGATGTCTCTTACTGCCGCCAAATCCAGCCCCAGGATAGAGGCCATTTTACCCGGCCGCTTTGCTGCTTCTTCTTCCATCAGTTCCCCGCGCCGGCGCACCAGGTGGACCGCATCTTCAAAACTTATTGCCTCTGCCGCAACCAGAGCCGAATATTCCCCCAGGCTTAAACCGGCGGTATAACTGCCGATGCAAGCCTGGGGTTGATTAACCGACCTGAACGCCTCCCAGGCAGCGATGGTCATAGTCAATATTGCCGGCTGGCAATTCACTGTCCTGGTCAATTCCTCTTCCGGGCCTTCAAAGATAAGCCGCGTTAAAGGAAAATCCAGAACCTCTTCTGCCTTGTCAAAGACCGCCTTGCTTTGGGCAAAGGCCTGATATAAGTCCTTGCCCATCCCTACATATTGACTGCCCTGTCCGGCAAAGAGATAAGCTACCACTTAATCACACAGGCGCCCCAGACCAAGCCAGCGCCAAAAGCGTCCAAAAGAACAATATCGCCCTTCTTGACCCTGCCTTCCCTGACTGCTTCGCAGAGAGCTATGGCAGTCGAAGCAGAAGACATATTACCGTATTTTTCTATATTAAGGAATATTTTCTCTTCCGGAATGCCGATCTTCTTGGCGGTTGCCAGAAGTATCCTGATATTTGCCTGGTGCGGGATAAAGCAGTCAATATCATCGCATTTAAGCCCTGCCATCTCCACGGCCTTGCGGGCGGCATTAGCCATTAACATCACCGCTAATTTAAACAGCTCGTTGCCGCGCATCTTAATATAATGAAGGCGTTTGTCAATCGTCTGATGAGTAGAAGGATGCCTCGAGCCGCCTGCGGGCATCTGGAGCAATTCTGACTGCGAACCGTCACTGCCCAGATATACGGAAAGAATGCCGCCGGAATTAACCGGTGCTAAGACCGCAGCCCCTGCGCCGTCGCCGAACAAAACACAGGTATTCCTATCTTGCCAGTCGGTTATCGAAGAGAGAACTTCTGCGCCAATTACCAGGGCGTTTTTATAGGTTGAACGGGCAATAAACTGCTGGGCAATGACTATACCGTATACAAATCCCGGACAGGCAGCAGAGATGTCAAAACAACAGGCGTGTTTAGCCCCGATTGCCTTCTGGACCAGGCAGGCAACCGAAGGAAAATGCATATCGGCAGTGACAGTCGCCACAATTATCAGCTCCAGGTCCTGGGGGTCCATTCCACCCGCGTCCTGCAGCGCTTTGCGGGCTGCCTTTATCGCCAGGTCGCTGGTTGCTTCGTCTTTCCCCGCCAGGCGCCTCTGTTTTATACCGGTGCGCGTAGTAATCCATTCGTCGGAAGTATCCAGAATTTTTTCCAGATCTCTGTTGGTCAAAATTTTCTTCGGCAGATACTCACCCAATCCTATTATGCCTACTCGTTTCATATCTGTTGTATCTCTTCTATAATCTTACTATTTACGTTACGCTCAACCTCTTCCTTGGCAAAACGTATGGCGTTCTTTATCGCCTTACTGCTGGAACGGCCGTGGCCGATAATCACCACACCGTTCACCCCCAATAAGGGGGCACCCCCGTACTCAGAATAATCCGTTTCCTTTTTAAAACGGGAAAGGCCGCTCTTTAATAAGCCAATGCCGAGCTTACCCATAATGCTGCTGGTTAAATTCCGCTTGAGGAATTCATACATTGCCTCTGCCAGGCTCTCCGATACCTTAAGGGCAACGTTACCTACGAAACCGTCACAGAGGATAATGTCGCTCTTGCCGGAAAACAGGTCTCTACCCTCCACGTTGCCGATGAAATTCAGGTGGCTGGAAGAAAGCAGGTTATGCGTCTCTTTCATAAAATCCGTGCCCTTCGTCTCTTCTTCTCCGATATTTAACAGGCCGACGCGGGGATTAGGCTTGTTCAGGATATAGTGGAAATAGGCGTCAGCCATAAGTCCGTATTGCAGCAAATGCATCGGCTTAGGGTCGATGTTAGCACCCACATCTATAATCAAGGATACCCCTTTCAGCGTGGGGCAGATGATGGCAATACCCGGCCGCTCAATCCCCGGCAGTAAACCCAACATCAGCGTGGAAGCGCAGACTACCGCACCGGTATTGCCGGCGCTGAAGAAGGCGTCACCGGCCTTTTCCTTAATCAGGTTGACACCCACAACAATGGAAGAGTTCTTTTTCCTCCTGATGCTGGTTGCCGCCGGTTCCGACATCTCGATTATTTCTGATGCATGGTGGACGGTAATCTTTCCCGCGGGACAACGGGCTTTATCCAGCAGGGATTTTATCCTGGGCTCATCGCCTACAAGTACTATGTCTATATCAAACTCCCGTGCCGCCTCTACCGCTCCTTCTACTACTGCCTGGGGAGCAAAATCACCGCCCATCGCGTCTACGATTATCTTCATATCGGGTTATCGGTTAGGCTTCTTTTTCTTTTCTTTTGCTTTAATTTCGATTACCTGCTTGCCGTCGTAATAGCCGCAGGTCCTGCAGATATGATGGATTTCCTTAAGGCTCTTGCACTGGGGACAGGTAACCAGATTTTTATTCTCGAGCTTCCAAAACGTCCGGCGTTTTCTGCCGCGCGTCTTAGAATGACGTCTTTTAGGTAGTGCCACTTCCGCGCTCCTTTCTTCTTAACTCAAAAAACAGCAAGCCTAACCAGCCGCGCAATTGCATGCTCCCTGATTAAGATCCCTGCCGCATTTATAACATAAGCCCTTACAATCCGGTTTGCAAAGCGGATTTAAGGGATAATCCAGGATTATCTCCTCTCTTATGTCTTGGTTTAATTCGATTGCCGTCTGCAATTTATCAACCGCATAATGCAACTTCAGTTGCTTCTCAAAATCTGCCGGGAAATCGTCCAGGCAGCGGCTACACTGGATGCGCATTAAGCCGGCCAAGACCAGCAATACGCTTACCGTATTGGTTATCCGGGAAACCTCAGCCCTTATCTTAATCGGGCCGGGAAATTTAATTATTTCCGTTTCCAGGCCCAACGTTGCAGCGCTTAAACTCTCTTCTAAAATCAATCCCTCAAGCGGGATTTTATTTGCTTCTATCTTCACGCTTAGACAGCTTATTCTTAAGCGCCTGTTCTACAAAATCCGGGACAAAACAGGACAAATCAGCGCCTAAAGAAACAGCTTCCTTCAGGAGCTTGGAGGAAAGATAGCTGTAAGATTCATGGGGCATCAGGAATATCGTCTCTATGTCCGGGGCAAGCTTTCTGTTGGTCAGCGCCATCTGGAACTCGAATTCAAAATCGGAGAACATCCGTAAACCCCTGATGAGCACACGGATATTATTCTTGCGGGCGAAATCCACAACCAGGCCGTCAAAATCCTCAACCGTAACTCCGCTTAAGCCCGCAGTTGCCTTCTTAAGCATATCCACCCTTTCAGATGCGCTAAACAGCGGTATTTTCGAGGGGTTATGGGCGGCCGCTACAATGAGCTCGGAAAATATCTCCTGCCCTCTTTTTATCAGGTCGATATGACCGTAGGTAACCGGGTCAAACGTTCCGGGGTAAATCGCCCTTTTGCACATCTTACATCCTTTGAGTTTATAGCGTTTGTTGCGTTTATAGCGTTAAGCGCAATAAACACAATAAACTCTATGAACTATTTTTTTTATAAAACGATAAAATAGTGTCTGCGTACCTTGACTGCCTAAATAATACTAAATCTCCCGAGGAAAGCGGGAGATTATCTTTTCGGTAATGCTGGATAATTATAAAACCATTGAGCGCTAATATATCATAAGTTGAAAGCATTTTCAAGGTTTTTCTTGCCAATGAATCTCCAGGGCACGTAATTGCCGGCGGAGGAATCCGGCGGAATAATGGTCCGCTGCGGCCTGCTATTGGCCCTGAGGAAAACCGGCAGTCCTTATCCTTATAATAAGGAGGGTCAAGAAAGATAACGTCGAACTTTGCCCTCTCTCCCGCCAATTGGCCGATCGCCTTAAAGGCGTCAAGCGGCAGCAGGCAATAACCGCCGGGCGGCAAATACGCCAGATTTTTTTTCAGGGCGCTGATACAAGCCGGGTCTTTTTCTATAAACACTACCTGTCCGGCCCCCTGGGAAGCAGCCTCTAAACCCACTGCACCCGAACCCGCGAATAATTCTAAAAATGACAACTTCCCTACGTCGCTTAATATGTCGAATATCGCCTTCCTTACCTTATTCTGGGTGGGCCGGATACCTTTGGGCGCATGTATCTTCCTGCCCTTTAGTTTACCGCAAATTATATTCATATTCTTTTCCTTATCATGAACCGATGTATTCCCGATAACCGGGGAACCTTCTCACCAATGCCTCGCGCACTTGTATGTCCTGCCCTTGGCTTAAATCAGGGTCTGACTTAACCAGCCTGATTGCCTCCTCCCTTGCCGCCTTCAAAAGCTGCAGCTGCGTAAGGGGGTCGGCTATCTTTAAGTCGGAAAGCCCGTGCTGCCGGTTGCCGAAAAATTCGCCCGGCCCCCTGATCTTTAAATCCTCTTCGGAAATACGGAAACCGTCGCTGTTCTCTGCGATCGCCTTTATCCTTAATCTCGCCGTCGCTGTCTTTGCCTGGGCAATCAGCATACAACAAGAAGGATACGGCCCCCTGCCGATTCTGCCGCGCAACTGATGGAGCTGGCTTAAGCCGAACCTTTCCGCGTGCTCAATAACCATAACCGAGGCATTGGCAACGTCTACCCCTACCTCTAACACGGTGGTAGCAACCAGGATATTGATTTCCCCCCTTACAAACTCTGACATTACCTTCTCCTGCTCTTTATGTTTCAGCCTACCGTGTATTAGGTCTATCTTAAGCTTAGGAAAAACCTCGCGTTTTAATTTTTCGCACATCTCTACCGCCGCATGAAGGTCCAATTCAAAGGATTCGTCAATAATCGGGTAGATTATATACACCTGCCTTCCCTGGTTTATCTTTTCTTCAATCAGCCTGTATACCTCCTGCCTCTGCTCTTCGCTAAAAACCCTCGTCTGAACGGGTTTTCTACCGGGAGGCAGTTCGTTAATCACCGATATGTCCAGGTCGCCGTATAGAGTAATCGCCAGTGTCCGGGGTATGGGGGTGGCGGTCATTATCAGCGTGTCCGGGCTTGCCCCTTTGCCCGGCAGGCCCGAACGCTGGGTGACTCCGAATTTATGCTGTTCGTCTATTACTACCAGGCCTAAATTTCTGAATTTTACCGGCTCCTCCAATAAGGCATGCGTGCCGATAACTAAATCTAAGCTGCCTTCTTTTATTTCCCGATATACCGCTTCTTTTTCTTTTTTATCTAAACTACTGGTAAGCAGCCCGATATTTACTGATTTTTCTTGAGACTTGAGGCTTGCGACTTGTGACTTTATTTTTTCATAATGCTGCCTTGCCAATATCTCCGTGGGCACCATAAAGGCGACCTGGTATTTTCCCTGAATAGCCATAATGGCAGCGATTGTAGCCACCACCGTCTTACCGCAGCCCACATCGCCCTGTAATAGCCGCTGCATCTGCCGGCCAGATGCCATGTCGCTTTTTATTTCGGAGATTACTTTTTTCTGGCTCGCGGTCAATTCAAACTGCAGCCCGGCGATAAATCTTTCCGCCAATTGCCCCTCAACTTTATGGGCAATCCCCCGGTTCTCCTTCTTGCGTAATTTTCTTAACACGATAGGGATCTGAAACAGGAAAAATTCCTCAAAAGATAACCTGCGGTATGCTTCTTTCTTCAAGTCGAGGTTCTCGGGAAAATGTATCTCAATCAGGCTCTTGGCAAGGTTTAAGAGGCCGTACTTTATCCTTATTGCGTAAGGCAGGATTTCCTTAAGCCGGGGGATACTCTGGTCAAGGCAATTTTTTATGATTTTACGAAAATGTCTTTGGGTTATGCCGCGGGGGATAGTGTATATCGGCACGATCCTGCCGATATCCAAAGATGCCGGACCTTCATCTTTGACTATCTCAAATTCCGGAGAATTCATCTGCAGCCTGCCCGAGTATTCCGCTACCCTGCCGAATAATATCACCGTTTCTCCCGGCCGGAAATAATTCTTCAGATACGGCTGGTTAAACCAAACGCAGAATATCTTGCCCGTATCGTCGCCTACTATTATCTCCAGTATGCTGAACCCTCTGCGCTTCCAGGACTGCCTTTGGTTTTTTGCCAGTACCCTGGCTTTTATGGTTTGGGCCTGGTCTTTATTTAATCGGGAAATAGGAAGAAAATTTGTGCGGTCTTCATACCTGCGGGGAAAATAATAAATGGCGTCTTCCGTGCCGGATATTCCCAGGCTGCCGAATAATTTTGCCCTCTTAGGGCCAACGCCCTTTAGGTATTGAATGGGAGTATTGATATCTTTTAACATCTTAATAATACATCATCTCCCCAGATTAACTTATCTTCTCGCTTATGGTGAGGATTATACTATATAAAGGAAAGGTTGTAAAATACAGTTTACGGGACTGCCCTCAATTGCTCTGGAGGACTGGATGTAAATTTTAAGCGGGGAAAATTAAGGCCTGGCCTTATCTTTTGCCGGTTTAACCGGTTCGATATTAATATAAGTCCTTTTTTTGTTATAGCTGCCTTTTCGCTTCGCAAAGCATACCTTTCCGTCACAGAGGGCAAAAAGAGTTCCGCTGTCTCCCACATTAACGCCGGCCTTCCATTTGTTGCCCTGTCGGGTCAAAATAGTCCCGGTCTTGACGAATTCTCCTGCGCCGACCTTAATTCCTTTTGTATCGAGGTACTGTTTAGATTTTATATGTCCGCTTGCACCACCCGTACTAGGCATGGGTAATTCCTCCTTATGTATTAACGTATTTAAAAACTACCCGCAAGGGCGTTATAATAACACCACTGGCGAAAAAACAATCTTTTTTAGAGGGGATTACGGTTCTGAGCCGCCGTCTGAAACCATGTGCGGCTGTTCTGTCTTTTCTTCCGGATTCTTCAGCTGCGGTTTGGATTTAAGCGGCTGCTCCGGCGTTTGTTCTTGAGGCTTTATTTGCGGCTGGGGCTTATGCTCTGCTGCCGGGCGCTTCCTCTCTTCGTCCAGCTGTTTGTTCAGCCTGGCGGCATCTTTCTCTAACTCATCATATTGCCCTTTAAGCCCATCATACATCTGGGTTTTTAGGGATAAATCGCTTTTTAATCTTGCCTGTTCTTCCTGCAGGCCCTTTATTGTCTTATTCAATTCATCCCTCGCAGAAATTGCCTTTTTTAGCTCCGCCTCCTTCTCATTTAATTGCGTTTGTAGGCCGGAGAGGTTTGCATTTGCCTGCTCTGCGCTCTTCAGCCGCTCCTGCAGGCCTACAATCATGCTTCTTAAATCCTGTTCTTTGCTCTTAGCACCCTCTTCTATCTGAGAAAGCTTGCGCCTGTGCTCCTCATCGCGGTCAACAACCATTGCCTCTAATTCGCTAATCCGCTTTTTATCTCTTCTCGCTTCATCTTCCCTTTCCTCATTGATACTCTTATTCAAATTGGAAATTGAGCGAATGACAAAAATAGAAACAACAAAAACCACCCCCAGCAGGCTAAAAAAAACCGCGGGCTCTAAAAGTTTCTGCATTATTTCCATAAATATACCTCTTTCTCTGCCATCGGCGCAGTATTATAACACCTTTACGATTTATTTGTCAACATATTCAACGTCTTATTTATATTTCCGCGGTCTTGAAATTCTAAAAAAAATATGGCATAATTATAATACAAAACTACGGAGGTAGCTCGATAGCGCAAGCTAAGAGGCCTATCACCTACAAAACCCCGGATGATTTCGGGGTTTTTTTAATGAGCGCACAACTTATGGAGCGAAAGCGAACATAAGTTGTATGCGCGAATTAATACCACGCAGCCTGCCTTAACGATTCCGCTGCGGGGTATCTTAACTGAGCCCGCCACAGAACTTTGGCGGGCGAATTAATCCTTACGAATAAAGTAAGCGGGGGGCTCGAATCTAGCGGAAATTATAGTGTTTCCTCACCGGCTTTTTTATATCCCACGTGCAATCCAGGCCATTAGAAAAAGTGACAAAATCGCCCTTACCGAAACTAAACTTTTTGCCGTCCCTGGTTTCAACTACCACGTCGCCTTCCAGAAAATAACACTCTTCGATACTGTCGTAAGACCAGGGAAACCTGGACACCTCTTTGGTCCATACCGGCCAGCCAAAAACACCCATTTTCTTCAATTCCTCCGAGCTTAGTTTTTTAACCATTATTCCCATATCTCACCTCTCTTTCCCTTACCCTGCTTTGTCGTCGCCTTGACAGCCGGAGAACTAGAATTCGCGGTATATTATTTTATAGTAATTCGTTATCGACTTCAGGGAATCCAAAAGCCAAATTCCCAGATAATAACTCAGGATAATAATAACGGCGCTGATTATTATCTTTGCTTTTGGGCTTAAACGGGGATTAAACCAGACTAACGGCAAGGCAAAAGGGCCGACGGACAAAAGGGCGATTACTATTGTCGTGGTCCTAAAATACCATTTCACCTTTGGTTTATTATCAAGCATTGCTCCGCAATACCTGCACTTTATCGTTTCATCTTGGATTTCTTCGGCGCAATAAGGACATTTTTTCATCTTGCCACCCCTAAGGCATTATATCGCTCTCAACAAAAATCCCGGCTATTTTTAATTCCGCACCTGCTTTGTCCGCCGGCGAACCTTAACCGCAGACAGATATTATCTAACGAGGGCCACGGCGCTAACTATCAGTTACTGCTTAACAATCTTAACAGTGATATTTCTGCCATCCGCCCACGGCCAGAGCATCGCAAATATAACAACACCGTCCAGTTTAGAAAAATAAAGCGTTTGACCTTTGATAATGCCTCCGTGGACCTTTATCGCCCTTTCCGTCTGTAGCGACAATTTTCCCCAGGAAGGCCACACCGGATCGCCAAAAAAATTATTCAATTTGCGGACTAATTCATCTATATTGTCTTTAAGCACGACTGCTTCAAGATAATTATCGCTCTCCTTACGTAACTCTCCCAAACCAATACTCTTAACCTGCTTTTTTAATTCACTGAACCGCATAATCTATTTACCTCAATTTCTTTACCTGCGCACTATGATTGCCCTACCGCCTAGTTTTATATTCTCGATATTATACTACATAAACCAAAAATCCCAAGTAAAAACCGGTAATTAATTCAGAAAGTGGCTGTCTGCCTCTTACTATCTGCGATTGGTAAAACCGAGAGGGGGCTGATTTATTCCAAAGTGACGCCTAAAGAAAAAATAGAACAATTACTTATTCTATCTGATATTTTCCAAAAGGTAATCCGCCATCCTTTCATTTGCCAGTTTATCCGGGTGTCCGTCATTCTTTATGAGATAACTCTCCCCAGGGTCATCATATTTACGAAAAATCTCTTCCGTCGTTATGACCTTAATATTCTTTCTTTTCAACTCGGAAAGCACATAGTCGTAATCCTTATCACTCCTATTTGTCCACAAAAGAACATAAAAGTCTGCGTTATACTTTTGGGTAAATAATTCTTTGGATTTTTCTATGACTTTCAGAAATAACCTCAGGTCGCCGGGGGTTCTTTTCCACCCGAATAATTTCGTGAGCGCATTCCAGATTAAATGAGAGCGGCACATCTTTACCATAACACTGGCAACAAATTTGTTCCTCATTTTTCCCGTATATTTAATCTCTCCGGAAGAGTCTAGTTGATATCTTGGTCCGCAAGGCCCGAAGAAAACTTGCGGATAATTGCCGCAGGCCCTCTCTACGTGCTCTACCAGAGCCAGATAAACAGCCAGAGCAGGCTTTTTACCGGCTATGACTTCATCTAATAAGCCGGCTTCTATTATCCGCAGCATCTGATGCGGCCCGTAACCGTGAAACCCGAAATTATAAGACCGGTATCTACCCCGAGACCTCTCTTCAAATAAATAGGGCAAAGTCTCGTTATCGTTAAGACCTTCTCCGACCATAAAAGAACAGCCGAAAAATACGACATTTTTGAAATCACTTTGCGTTTTATCGCCGGCAGGCCTCAGGTCGTGAGGGCTGACTCTCAAGCCGTATTTATTTGTTGAATAAACGACATCGTAAACTACCTTATCGCCTTTAGTCAATTTCCCGGTAACGGATATATTCTTCGCCGCAGCATGGCCTCTTATATCGTCATCTCTATAGTATTGCCTTGAGAAATGGCTCCCTTCTCTTCTGGGAAAACGATTATTTTTTCCCAAAAACCATCCTGAGGCATACGCCTCCGCAAGGCTAAAAACTAAAATGACTATTGCCAGATTAAAAAACAGAACCTTAACCCGCGTCCTGGCCGACCTGATTGCCATTAGAATCAAAATTAAAAATAACTCCAAACCGATATAAAAATAGGGCATGTTTTTTTCATATTTGAGGATAAAGGTAATAGAAAGTAAAATAAATAGTACAAAAACGAATATTTTAACCATGCGCATATTTATAATACCTCTCTAAAAAGAAAAAAACTGGCACTTTTATGCGTTCGGGATTATTCTTATACGACACTTAGCGACATTATTTACCTTAAACAAGTCACCTCTCTGCAGATTGCCGCGAAGAACATCCGAGATTCCCCTTTATTATCTCTTTGCCTCCTTACCTTCCTTTATCTTAGATTTGTACAAGGTACACAAGTAACCTGCGAAAGGGGCCAGTTTATTATTTTCATAAGGGAATTCCTTACAGGTACCCGGCTTCAGGCTGTAATCGGCCTTGTGGATTGAACAAAGGCCGTCAGGGTCAAGGAAAGAGCATAGGTTATCATTATAGCTGGTGCCGATGCGGTATCCGGAAGGAAAATCACTGTCTTTTTCTAATTGAAAAAATTCCCCTTTCAGTCCGAGAGACGCTATTTTCTTCGCCTCCTCTATGTCTACCCAGGCCCCGGTCTGGCAGCAATCCGACTGGCTTTTGCATTCGCAACAGTCGATAATTTTTTTTATGCTTCTTTTTTTGCTGGTCTTCCGATATTCAGCCATATCATACTCCCCCTTGGCATCATTTTTATGATTATATTATACTATTTCAACCCGGAAATCCCAAGTAAAATATACTTAGGTGTCAAGCCAAATTAGAAATGTCCTAGTTTTACCAAATTAGAAATGTCCTATTTTGTTCTTAAGCTGCCGGGTAATTTAAAACCAACCCTCCAATAGCTATCCTTGGAAGGGATATAGCTTCGGCG
>Ga0315279_10000848_pt1 | contig 55385 bp, 44 predicted proteins | sample YL17G06_20_MG_FD_203694 | JGI IMG/M metagenome (GOLD analysis project Ga0315279, IMG submission 203694) | Sediment microbial communities from Yellowstone Lake, YNP, Wyoming, USA - YL17G06_20 | ecosystem: Environmental > Aquatic > Freshwater > Lake > Sediment | place: USA: Wyoming | collected... | reverse complement strand
TACAGTAATTGTGGTATCCATACCAGCATTCCTTTCTTGTTATTTCCAAGAAATTTATCGGAAGGTTGGTATGTTTTTGCTTATTCGTTCTCAAAGTTAGTCGCCTAAAAAGTGCGAAAGTCAACAAGTATTGAATTCTCAAAATCAACCAAACGGGTGTGCTTCACGTTTATAGGTAAAGAAAGTAGCACGGCCATCTTGGCCGTGTTTTTCACGGGCTGGAAGCCCGTGATACGTCGTGTGAAAATAATCTACCTACAAAGATGAATCGCACCCCAACCAAACCTCAGATAGTTCATCTTCCAATCTTGCTAAAGTTTAGGTTTTTTGGGAAAGAAAGTTTTTCCGGCCTGTTGACTAATCCTAACCCTCCCCTTACCATAAGCACCTGGTAGGATTTCCAAAGCTGTGTAATCGTAGCGGCAATGTAGGCCCCCTGAATAACTGCCGCCTACCCGGCAAAAGGTTCTGCAGGTGTGAAGGTTTAAACAAAAGTGAAAATTGTAGCTTGTATTCCTGCTCGCTTTGGTTCCACAAGATTCCCAGGTAAAGTTCTCGCCAAAGATACGGGCAAATTTCTCATCCAGCATGTCTATGAGCGGGCCTGCAACGCAAAACTTATCGACAGGGTGATGATAGCCGCCGACGACCACAGGATTGTCGATGCCGCAAAATCTTTCGGGGCCGAATGTGTCTTAACATCGGTCGAGCATCAAAGCGGCACCGACCGCATCGCTGAAGCTGTTAAAAATGTAGATGCTGACATTGTGGTCAACCTCCAGGCCGATGAGCCGGAAATCGACCCGGCCAATATCGACTACCTCGCCCGACTACTGATGGACAATCCTGATTACCCAATGGCCACATTAGCAGCGCCGTTTAATAACGCCGAACAAATTGCTGACCCGAATATCGTTAAAGTCGTTGTTTCGAGCATCGAGTTGTGGCACGGGCTTCCAGCCCGTGAAAACACGGCCAAGCCTGTCCTGAGCGTAGTCGAAGGGTTGGCCGTGCCACCATTGAGCAGGGACAGCCGCAAAGCAATCTATTTCTCCAGAAGCCCTATTCCTTATGACAGGGAAAACGCCGGCATAGGCAAAGTTGAGCAATATCTGCGGCACATCGGAATCTACGCCTACCGAAAGGAATTCTTACTGAAGATTACCGCACTGCCGCAGACACCGCTTGAAAAAACCGAAAAACTTGAGCAACTGCGGGCGCTCGAAAATGGCTTTGGTATATTAGTCGGCAGAGTCAAACACACCTGTGACGGCATAGACACTCCGCAGCAATACGCAGAATTTGTCAAAAGATATAAAAATAGCCACACTTGTCCGCCGTCATTTAGGCGGAGAGAAAACAAATGATTTTTTTAGCCACAGAGGGCACAGAGGTCACAGAGAGTGATAGATAAAAAAACAGTTTTTGTTTTGGGGGCCGGGGCCAGTTGCCCTTATGGTTATCCTTCTGGCACGCGTCTTCGTGAACGGGTATGTCTATCTCAAGGATTTTGGCAGGATTATAACGCACGCGGCATAGTCGATCAGATTATGGACCCGACTGAAAAAATCAGAAGATTACCAGAGATCAAAGAGTTTATGGAAGTCTTTAATAAATCGATGATCAAGTCGATAGACAAGTTTATGGCCAATAACCCCAAACTCGCCAAAATCGGAAAACACATCATTGCTTTCGAGGTTTTAAGGGCTGAGGGGAAGAGTCTTTTTGGCGAAGAAGCTAAACTTGAAAAAGATACCCTTGCGTATGCACAGAATACCCCGATTGGATTGTTGTCAAAAACGCTTTTCCAGGGCGATGAATGGTATTCTTTTCTTTATAACCGACTTATAGAAGGGCAGAATGGCCCAAATACCTTTCCGGATTTCTCTAATGGCAATCTTGCTTTTATCACTTTCAACTACGACAGGTCACTAGAACAATTTCTTTACGAAGCTCTACATAATTCATTTACAGAGGTGCAGGAAGACGAAATTGTTAAATCCTTGAAGCAGTTGAGAATCTTGCATGTTTATGGGCAGGTTGCATTTCTGAAATGGCAGAACCCGAAAGATTATATTGATTATAAGCTGCCGATAAGTGAACTATTGCTGCAACGGGTGTCTAAGAATATCAGAACAATATACGAACAAAAAGAAAGTCCGGAGTTAAATGAGGCCCGGCAACTTCTTGCTCAAGCGGAGCGAATTTTCTTCCTCGGATTTGGTTATGCTCAGGAGAACATGGAGGTCCTTAAGCTACCGGACAGAACCAAGAGAGCAACTGAGATTTATGGAACTGCTTTTGGATTGGAACCTAAAGAAAAACTGGACGTTCGTGAAAAAATTAAAGAGTGGTTGCCAGCTGAGTTTCTTGATCAGGTGAACATCGGATATTTGATGGGTTCGAAGAATATGGATTGTCTGGAGTTATTAAGAAATTATTGGTAGTTAATTTTCTGTGTGCTCTGTCCGCCAGATGTATGACGGATAAATGTCCTCTCGGTTCGACAAGCTCACCGTCCCGAGCAAAGTCGAGGGAGTGGCTAAAAAAGAATATATGTATCTCTGTGGCAAAAAATAAGGAAAAGTTATGGCGAAAGATAAAGATTTATTAGCTTCCGTTAGTGACGTCTCAACCGAGAGCGAATTTTTTTCGCCGGTGCCGGCTGGCTATAAAAAAGGAAAGACCCGATACGTCTTTGTTATGGGCACGGTGATGAGTGGCTTAGGTAAAGGGATATTTTCATCGTGCCTTGCCAAGCTTATGCAGGATAAAGGGCTGAAGGTCGCACCAATAAAACTCGAAGGGTATCTAAACGTTGATTCCGGCACACTGAATCCCTTTCGCCACGGCGAGGTCTTTGTGCTCGATGATGGTATGGAATGTGATATGGACCTCGGCACTTATGAGAGGATGCTAAACCAGGATTTAAGCAGAGCAAACTTTGTCACAAGCGGACAGATATTCAGCTCGGTCCTCAATAAGGAACGCCACGGTGATTACCTCGGCAGAGACGTCCAGATGATTCCTCACGTTACCGGCGAGGTCAAGTTGAAACTACGCCAACTGGCAGCCGATACCGGCGCCGACATAGTATTTGTCGAGATTGGCGGCACAGTCGGCGACCTGGAAAACGCCTACTACATCGAGGCAATGCGCGAGCTGGCCTACGAAGAAGGCCCCAACAGCAGTTGCTTCGTGGCGCTTACATACATACTCGAGCCGAAAACTTTAGGCGAGCAGAAATCAAAGGCCGCACAACTCGGAATCAAGCAGCTTATGGAGTGCGGTATTCAGCCGGACATCATCGCATGCAGGGCCACCAATCCCGTCACCGAAAAGGTCCGACAGAAAATCAGCGTCTATAGCAATGTCCCTTTTGAGCGAGTGATAAGCGTTCCCGACTCAGCCAGCATCTATATGATACCGGCGATGTTAAGAGATGCCGGACTCGACTTCGCCGTCGCGCGCCTATTAAAAATCGAGGATAGAATCAATCTGCACCACGAGCGCAAGTCCTGGGCACAGTGGTGCGATTTCACAGATAAAATCGGCTCGGCTAATCACGAAATAACCATTGGCATCACAGGCAAATACACGTCCGTCCGCGATAGTTACGCCTCAATAATCAATGCCCTTGAACATGCCGGCACCGCCCTTGTTTGCAACGCTAAAATAAAATGGATAGAAACAACCAATATGACAGACCAAAATGCAGCCAAGAATCTTAGTGATGTTGATGGCATCATTGTCCCCGGCGGATTCGGCACCCGAGGCGCAGAAGGAAAAATCGCCTGCATAAAATTTGCCAGAGAAAACAAACTGCCGTATCTGGGATTATGCTTCGGCTTCCAAATGGCAGTCATCGAATTTGCCCGCAATGTCTGCGGCCTGACAAAAGCCAACAGCACCGAGATTGACCCGGATTGTCCTGAGCCCGTAATCAACATACTACCCGGACAAAAAGAAATAGAGGGCCTGGGAGCAAGTATGCGACTGGGCGGACAAGATATAGAGTTGAAACCCCAGACGCTGGCGTGGAAAATTTTTGGCAGGGTAACTTCGGTCAGAATGCGCTTTAGACATCGTTACGAGGTTGACCCACGATATGTAGAAAAGCTGAAAAAGGCCAGCTTGGTATTTTCCGGAAAGGCCCCCAATCAGCCTGCGGTGAGCGTGTCGAACCCGCCGATTATGCAAATCCTCGAACTGACCTCTCATCCATTCTTTATGGGAACGCAGGCGCACCCCTGCCTGACTTCACGCCCGCTCAAGCCACACCCGATGTTTGTAGGGCTTGTGGCTGCCGCTATGCAAAAACACTATCCTGATGAAAAACTGCCTGATTGCGTAAAAGCTGCCCGGAAAGTCTGCAATTCTACCACCTAACAGTTGATATCAGGCGGTTCAGCGCCAGGGCTATTCTTGCTGTTTTCCGGTCGCTTTGTCCCATCCGGCTTATTTGCTTTCTTTCCTTACTCTTTAGGTTTCTCGCCCTGCTGGTTTTTTGAAAGCTCCGCCTTCAATTTTTCTATCTGCGCTTTGAGACTTTCGTTTTCCTCCTGCAGCTTTGAGTTTAGTTCCATAGTAGCCGCTAAAATCTCGCCCACCTGTTCTTTGATATTCTCATCTGCCTTATCTTGCCAAAGCTTTTTTTCCCCCTGACATTTTGCGAGCAGCCCTTCCTGCCTTTTGATTTCCTTGCTGTGCAGCTCCTTTAATCTTTCGATTTCCTTGCTGCGCTGCTCCAATTCTTTCTTTAGCTCCATATTTTGGGCGGCTATCAGTCTGCTCTTTTTTGCATCTGTTGGACCACCTGTGGCGGATTCCTGGCAGCCGGCAATTAACACGAAAACAATAACGCCAACCGCCAGGATAAACATCTTTTGAGTTGTTCCTTTCATTTTCATAATCCTTTCACCTCAAATTTTTCTAAAAACCGACATCCCGCCGAGACTATAAACACTATTCAAAAAGCACTTTTAATCTTTTTTTATCGGCCGCCTTGATTTGTTTCCGGTCGGTCCAGACAGCCAAATCAAGACTATGCCGGCAGCAACAATCTTCATTGACAAGTTCACTGTCACCCGTCAAAACCGCTTCTACGAGTTTTAGACAATTATCCGTTGCGGCTTTCAAATTCGCGATTATTTCTTTAAGCAGCGTTTGCTTATTTTTCTTTTCCTCGTGCGGTTTCCAGCAATCATAATCGCTGGCCAGCACCACAATCACATAGCAGATTTGCGCTTCCCTGGCTAACCTGGCTTCCGGCATAGCAGTCATACCAATCAAATCACCGCCCCATACCCGATGCATAAGCGATTCAGCCCGTGTGGAAAATTGTGGCCCTTCCATACATACGTAGGTGCCATTCGGGTGAGTCCTTACTTTGATACCTTTCGCCGTATCGATAATCGCCCCTCGAAGTCGCCGGCAAACCGGCTCAGCCATTTCACAATGCACGGCCCCGTAGCCGCTAAAGAAAGTGTTTGTCCGCTTGAATGTTTTATCAATAAACTGGTCAACGACCACCAAATCCCTGGGAGCGATTTTCTGACGAAGCGACCCCACCGCCCCGCTGCTTATAACCGTATGGACACCGAGCTTTTTCAATGCGAAGATATTAGCCGCAAACGGCACCTCGCTTGGCGAAAGCTTATGCCCCTCCCCGTGGCGATTTAGAAATGCGACCTGCCTGTCGCCGAATCTGCCGACTAAAATGGCCGTGCTTGGTTTGCCAAAAGGCGTGTCAACATCGTGAAGTTCCACATCAGTTATATGCTTGGCCAGCGCATCGCCCAGCCCTGTGCCGCCTATTATTCCAACCAGCTCCTGTGCCATTTTCTACATTCCTTTGCTCTTATATGCCCCCATAGTAATTGCTGCGCATCGCATTTGCAAGTCCGCCTTTGGCGGATTAGGCCTTATTATATCCGCCGCTTACCCAAAAAATGTGGCAGATAGTCAAAAGTCATGCCAGATTTTTCAAACTTCGGGGTTTTTTATGAAAGCAGTTCGTACAATAGGATAATTGACATAAGGTTATTTATCAAAGCAACTTATATTTGGGAACCTCGTTGGTATTTTATCCAGATTTATGCAAAATGTTAACTGTATTGTCTTCTGGGGTTTAAACTTTTAGCGACCCTGTGGTTCAGAATAGCCAGTTCTGGAACGATTTTGGGGCTTGTTCTTTCCAAGGGCAGATGAGTTTGTTGGAGAAATCTTTGATTTCTACCGATTTTGAAAGATGGGGAGCAGGACTTGATATGTCATAAGTGTTTATAATACCTGACTTTATAATTCGCAGACATCTCAACCAATAAAGAGCGTAAAAAAACCCCGAAGTTTGAGATAGGAACGCTTGACATCTTCCGTAATTGACATTAAGATTCAGAGAAGATAGTCAAAGCGGTTGCTCAGACCGCATTCGTTATTAGTATGAAAGGACCATAACAGTGCGCCCACCACACTACATACCGGTTCTGTGTGCGATCGTGTTGGCATTTTCATCAGGTACAACATACGGGCATATACCTTTGAAGAGATTGCCGGACCAGAACGATATGTTCTACGTGTCCCCGCGAATATATGTGGCGGACTTAAAGTATCTTTATCCTCAGGGACTCGACACAAAAGACAAGGTCGCCTACGGTGTCTATGGCTCAGTGCTCATACCGCTCACACCTATTTCCCCGAATCTCTATGGCACTGTCGATGTGGATGTGCTGTTTGGGCCGCAGTTTTCCGATGCCAAGCCCATCGTCACGCAGTGTGAACTTGGAGCCCGATATAAGCTACCATGGAATTTCTCGGTCGGCCTCAAGAGTTCCAAGCATTATATCAATGATGCTCATCAAAACCGCGAAAGTGTCCAATGGAATGCTGCTCTACTCGGCTATGACTTTTCTTTTCCCTGTCGTCTGGCACTGGTCAATAATTCGCTGGAGTTCTACTTTTTCCCATCCCATAATGAATTTGACCCAAATCCGGGAGTCAATTTTGAGAATCGTGTAGTCTCGCGGTACGGGCTTGACTACACCGTCGCTCTTGAGAAGATAAACAACTCCCCGGTGTATCTTGCTGCCCGTTTCTTTCTTCCCTTCGGGGACAGTCGGCCCCAGATCGACTATAATTATAAGGCCGACCCCATAGCATGTTTTCTGCGACTAAAATGCGGATATAGAGTCAATCAGAGATTATCGCTCTATGCAGAGTTTGCCGACAGTTATGACTTAGGAGGAATCGTCAACTCACGCGAACTGGATGAAAGTCTAAGTTTTGGGTTCGTCTTTGCTTTTTGATTCGACACCAGAATGCTCCGCAAAGGCCGGTGCCGTGCTTTGGCAAAGACACCCCTCTCATCTTGAACTATCTGCATACTCAATGAACCCAATATTAGTGGCGGTTGTGGAGGTGCTGCTGCGCTAGACATGCGGCATCGGCGCAGCGAAGTATCGCTAAACAATGCAAATCAGGACTGCAGAAAAGGAAAGCAAGGATGTGGAAATTTTTGGTTGCCGGTTCAGGAAATTTGGAAAAGGATTGTCTGATTATAACTGTGCAAATAGCAGAGATTTGTAGCATCGTGATATTACTCAAAATGCTTTTCTGAAAATCAAGACCGCTTTTATCTCTTTGCCGACGGCAGGTAAGGTTTAACGTTTTTTACTATCCTGATTCCTAACTGTATCGACACTTAACATTAACATACAATTATAATGCTCAGGAAGAGTTTTAGGTGAAAGATATTGACGTAGGTAAATGACTTACCCCCGCGGCGCGATGAGGCATCCTAAAAGACCTGACATAAACAAAATAAGCCTCGCACAGAACACGTCCTGGACACACGCTAATCAATTACTTTTAAAACCGCTCTGGGCAACACCTTTATATCAGGCTTACCCGATATAAGGCGGTGTATTTCCATTTTGGTTGCCCAATCGTGACAATCGATTTGATTGTCCATTCTGTGCTTGAATTTAATCAGCCGTTTCTTTTTAATCTGATTTTTCATTTTGCACTCCTCTGGCCGGCAGCACCTGCCTGATTTCCAATCCGCTATACCCGCCGTAGGCGGGACGGAATGGACCCGCAGTTCTTATCGACTACCGCAGGCTGCGTCTTTAACAGCGGTTAAGAGCAAAACTACGGTGCAATGGGACCGTGGAGAAGCCGACAAAACCAGCTATTTTGAGACCTTCCGGCCTGTGGGCCTCTTCATAATTATTAGAGCACATAAACCGTTTATTGTTCCCTGACCATCGAGCATTGCTTGTTATTTATCGATGAACTACGAACAATGACCATAGAAGCTTACGCACATTATAGCAGCAAAACGTCCCAAGTACACAATTCCCATAGCCGGCCTAATATAAAAGTCAGGCCGCAAACCCAACGAATTCCTGAAAATTGTAACACAAAACGCCAACCAACAACCGACAAATAATAATTAGGGAATAGTGAATAGGGTATAGGGAATAGTGAATAGTGTAGGAAACGCATGGGGCAAACGCTACCTATCCCTGAATTAAACAAGGGAAAAATATTCTTGCTATCGGACGTTTCTCGGGTAAAATAGGGCTGAAATGCTTGGTTGGACTTCAGGAAAAATGATTAGGCTACTTTCTGAATAAGGACCATACGATGAAAGGGCTTATTTACGGCACTTTTGCAGCACTGACGGTAGCAGCCTGGGTTTGTCTGGCTGCACCTGAGCCGGCAGTAGCCCCCGGTCCAGGTCTTTGGACAGTCGATACGACATTCACTCACCCGCAGCAAATCGTCCTTCGGATAGGGCCTGACAACCAGCCAAGACGCTTCTGGTATGTCCTGATAACCCTGACCAACAAGACAAGTCGCGATGTGGATTTTTATCCCAAGTGCGACCTGATGACAGATACCTTTCAAATCATACCAGCAGGCAAAGGCATAGGCTCAGCGGTTTTCGAGCAAATAAAAAGGCGTCATCAGAGCAAATACCCGTTTCTTGAACCCCTGGAAAAGGTCAGCAACAAGATACTTCAGGGTGAAGACAATACCAAAGATATCGCTATCATTTGGCCTGATTTTGACACCAAAGCCAAGAGTATAAAGCTCTTCATCGCAGGTCTAAGTAACGAAACGGTTGCGATTAGCCACCCCGTAGCCAAAGACAAGACCGGCAAGCCGGTCAAGGTTTACCTGAGAAAGACCCTCGAGTTAAGCTATGCTGTAATGGGCGACCCGGCTCTGATGTCCGATGCCAACTTAGCTTACGCAGGCAAACGCTGGATTATGAGATAAATCCGCTGAACCTCGATACATCGGGGGCGGATAGAATTCCTTATCTCGAATCCGGCATTGTGAATATTCTCATAGCACCCCCAAATCCCTGCGAGGCATATATTGCCCATTTTAACAAACAAGGAGACTCTAACGGCTCTTTGTGAAAGTATAGGTAATCTATAACATAAAAAGAGGCAGTCTTTGTCCCTATGATAAGCTGGACCAAACTTACCAAGAAGCGGTTACATTTTCTTGGAAGGTTCAAAAACCTTCACTGTATTTTTACCCGCCTGTTTGGCTGAATACAATGCTTGGTCGGAGCGGCTTGTAATATCTTCCGGATTAGTGTCAGCGTCATACTGGCCAAGACCAACACTGACAGATAGCTGTATCAGATCTCTCTTCCACGTTGCTGGAGAACTGGCAACCGCACTAACCATACGCTGGGCAACAATAGTAGCATCGCTGAGCGAAGTATTGGGCAGAATGACGGCAAACTCATCGCCGCCGTATCGCGCCGCTGTATCGATTTGCCGGATGCATTCTTTTATTTTTCTACTGACCTCCCTTATGACCTTGTCACCGGCACGGTGGCCGTAGGTATCGTTTATTCTCTTCAGGTTGTCAACATCCACCATAATCAGCGAGATTTGTCCTCCGTACCGGCGTGAGCGCCATAGTTCCTTTTCCAAGATTTCGTAAAACGTTTTATGGTTTACAAGGCCGGTAAGGCCGTCGGTCGTAGCCTGGCGTTGTATCTTCTCAAAGAGCTTTATATTACCGATTGACGCACCAACCAACTGACTAAACAGTTCTATCAGCGCGATGTCCCCGGAATCAAACTGGTCGCTGTTCATCTTATCCGCCAGATTGAGCACACCGACCACCCTGTCCTGGCAGACAAGGGGGACAATGGCACAATTGTTGGTTTTGTAATTTCCTGCAAAGGCACGTTGCGATTTTCTAATTACAGGTTTTCTGTGAGTGTCTATATCCCCTACCTGTATAAGCTGCTTACTTCTTACCGCCATAACCATCGGGGATGGCGGGTTTTGATTCAGGGAAACGATTTTATTTATAAGGAAGGGGTGATTATGTTTATAAAGGTGAAGTATGTTGTTCGTTTCATCGAGCATATAAAGCGAAGCAAACCTTACGCCAACCAGGTCCGGGATGCTTTTAATGCAAACATCGGCTATCCGTTCGAGGTCAAGGCAGTTTATCTGCTGGGCCAACGGAGTTACCTGCTCAAGCAGGGATATGCTGGCATCAGGATTATCGCCAGCGTGTTCAGGATTCTTACTGGTTTGGTCCATACCTAACTAAAAGTAATACAGCCTCAGGCAATCCCGTTTTTACGTCCCGTTACATAGTATCGGATGTTTTAGCAGCCACGTTTGGGAAAAAAAACATCAGACAAGGACCGAAAAAAACCAAGCCCTCGTGCCAAACATCCAGCCAACCGGCTAACGGGATTCGGCAAAACGGATTGAGAACTTTAGAAAAAAAATAAGGGGCCTTGAGGTCAGCTTGGGATTGTGGGTGTTTGCAGACAACCGACCAACAAAAAAGATAAGCAAAATTTTTTAAAAAATTCGAAAAAAGGTTGACATCCGATGAGAAGTATTTTACATTTTGCAAAACGTAAAGTATATTACGTGGGCCTATTTGATTTAGCAACCATAGGTCTGAAGTAGTTTGTTGTAGAAACATATCGCAGAAAAAAGTGGCAGGCCCGAATAACCCGGGAAGGAAGCAGCGAGTGTGAGTAGCTCTCTACGAGGCACGTTTCGAGTAAAGATTTTAAGAGACAAAAATTTGGAAACGGCGAGCAAACGGACAGAACTGCATAGCGTTTTATATTCTCGGTCTTTTGAACTTGAAATTATCGGATGTTAAGAATTTCACAATAAAAAGTCTTTAGCAATGCAAGCAGAAGTTAAAAGTGATGCGTTAAGAATACCTGTTAAGCTCTATCGAATCGGCGAGCTGATTACCCATACCCCCTTCTCGCGGCAAACCATTCACAATTACACGATAATGGGGCTTATTAGCGAGGCACAATGGACCCAGGGGGGACATCGACTATACGATGAGTCTGTCTTTGAGAGATTATCAAAGATAATGCAACTTAAAAAAACAAAAACTCTTTCCGAAATAAGACGGATTCTAAGCAAGGAAAACGCTGCCGCCCAAGCTCCATCGGCTGGGACAATAATCACCCCGGCAGGCAAAAGGGCAGATGAATGTTCGGAGTCCGTTGAAAGCAACTAATAACGGGACACATGAATACGAGCAGAAAAGGCAATAACAAACAACAATTTTACCTTTAACCGTCTTACTTTTACTTTGCTGTAAAAATTCAAGGAAGATATGAAAGGAACAAGGATGAAAAAACAGTTTTTGCCTTTTGCAAGTTATCTTTCCAATTCTATTTCACTTTTATACCAAAAAATGTCGGGGGCAAGCTGAAAATGAAGGAACATCACACCAAGATTGGTGGGAAGTTGCTGTGCATTTAGGGAGGAATGCGTATGAATCTTCTGGCACTGGCGGTAGATAATGTTAGTGAACTGCTCGTTAAGATAATCGAGTTCACACAGACTCGCCAAAAGACTCTTATCCAGAACATAAACAATATCCACAGTCCCGATTTTGTGCCCAAAGAAATGGCTGTAGAGGAGTTTTCTGCTTTGTTGCACGAGGCGATCGACGAACACACCCAAAATCGCCGGCTCCTCCTGCGCGACACTGAAAACATCAAATTTGGCCCCAACGGCAGCTTTAAGGTCAAACCGATTGTGGATGAATATGCCAAAGAGCTTCTCGAAGAAGACCCGGACGAATATCTGGGGTTGCAGATAAACAAGCTTCTCGAAAATTCACTCAACCAGAGACTCGCAGCAGAGCTGCTGATGCAAAGGCGAGAAGCAAGTTTAACCCTTTTGTAAAGAAACTAATCCGCCAAAGGCGGTAAAGGATTGCCCGAACAGCGCGGGATGAATGCAGAGGGACAAGAAAGCTGCTAACAGGTTGTTCTAAAGTTATCGGCCAAAAGGCCGATAAGGAGTTGAGATAGGCTGTCTTTGTATTGGAACATTAGTAGGGTCGGCGGATAAAGACAAAGCTGGCCTTTATCGGACTTAAGACTCGGCTCTACAAAACCTAATTAAGGTTAATGGAATGTCACGGAGGAATTCTATGAAAACCAGCCAGGCACTCGATATCAACCAGATATGGGAGCAGTTCCACAAAACCCGCGATGACTATCATCGCAACATTCTTATGGAACACTACAGAGACCTGGTGAAGTATTGCGCTGAGCGGGTGCACAGCAAATTACCAGGTAAAGTTGAACTTGACGACCTCATCAGTGCCGGCACTTTCGGGTTAATGGACGCCATCGACGCCTACGACCCCTCCAGAGGTGTAAAATTTGAGACATACTGCTCGCCGCGCATAAAGGGTTCCATTCTTGATGAGCTGCGAAGCATGGATTGGGTTCCGCGATTAGTCCGTGCCCGTGCTCACCAGTTAGCCAAAGCGACACATTTACTCGAAACGCACCTCGGCCGCAAACCGACTGAAGAAGAAATAGCCGAAGAACTTGATATGGATAGGGAGGAATTCGACAAGCTCCAGCGAGACGCAACCGCAGCCAGCCAGGTTTCATTAAACACCAACTACAACGAGGGCGACAGCGAAAAAGATATCCGCGAAATAGACGTAATCAAAGACGAAAAAAGCGAGAACCCGGTAACCGAAGCTCAAAAGCGGGACCTGAAAAATCTGCTCACCAAAGGTCTGACACGAGCTGAACGGCTTATTATCGTCCTTTATTATTACGAAGAGATGACAATGAAGGAGATTGGTGCAACGCTGGATTTATCCGAGTCCCGTGTCTCACAGATGCACTCTTCTATTATCGCCCGCCTGAAAGCCCAGATGAACAGCCGAAAAAAGGAATTCGCAGTCGAATAGTTCGTAATTCGTAGCTTTTAGCCCCCGAACCACCTGTCCCGCCCGCCCTTCATAGCGTTAGTACAGTTGGGTTTGATTGGGTTTGTTTTTCCCTCGTCAAAAGACCTGATTTGTTTTCATAATCCTTTGTCATATAATGTCTTAAATTCATTTCTGACTCTTCGGAAATTGGGTTTGTTTTGCATAATTGACTCATAGCCACAAAGGCACTGAGGCACAAAGGAACATAGCGATAGAGCGAATCTCAAGAACCTTTTGCATGTGCGGGGGCCTGTCGATTTTAGTGCGTTACGGCGGTTGGCGAGGATTTGGGATTCGGTAGTCATGAGGAACTGTTCCTTTATTGGTTAATTGGTTACTGACTGGACCTGCTGGGCCTGAAACCTTTCCCTACGGGGCGGTTGACGTTTGCATGCTCGCAAACTGGGGGGAATTTTAACATATTTTCAAAGAAAAGTCAACAAAAATCGATGCTCGATGCTTCCGCCTTCGACAAGGCTACGGCGGACAGGCGATACTGGATACTCGATGCTTGATACTGGATACTCGTTACGAATTGAGCGGGCAAAAAGGAAAATGTAAAAGTGCGGGAAACTCTCTGCGCTGCTGCGGCATCCGGCAGAACTGCGTTGATTCCAATCTACCCACAAAACCCCCTTGACCTTGCTGTAAACTATATACTTTGCCTTCTCAGTCACTGCGAACAAGCATTCTTCTCAGACGCGCCATAACAAGTTCTTGTTTGCGAAGCGCACACTGCCAAATCGTAATAACGTGCCAACCTTCTTTTCTCAGTAATCGCAGAATCTTCACATCACGTTGTTTATTTCCTAGAATCTTTCGCTTCCAAAATACTTTATTGGTGGTCGGTAGTTTGGCTCGTTTGCAATTCGTATGATTGTGCCAGAAACAGCCATGAACAAAAATAACAGTCCTTGCTGAATAAACAACGAAGTCAGGTTGACCGAGGATAGACTTTACGTTGCGATGGTGCTTAATCTTTAGTTTGCGCAACAGACGAGCAATGATATGCTCCGGCGAGGTATTGTACCCTTTGATGTGAGCCATTATTTCGCTGCGTTTGGACTTGGTGTAGACATCTGTCATTTTTCAATTATCCAACGATTCCCGGCGGTAGTTGGATTCTACCAGCGTGAACATCATCGTGACATCTGCTGCAAAGGCAAACCAGATTTTCCTTAATATTTGATCCGCCCTCTGCATGTTCTTCCAAGTGATGCAACTCAAGCATACGAGGGTCATCTCGACGCCACTGCGAGCGATTCCATCCGCAGTTTTTACATCGGTTCTCATCCCTTTCGTAAACCGCTTTCTGTACATCGAACGGTATCTTTCTATCGTGGGGTTCGGCAATCCGCTCTGCGCTCTCCAAAACATATTCCCCCATTTTCAGATCCGGACGGCCCGTGAACATAGTGGCAATCGCGTATCCTGCTTCGGTCCTCAATTCCCGAATTCGTCTGCCGAACTCTTTCGCCTTAGCCACATAAGCCAGCTCCTCCGTTGTTACTATCTCTCCAACATTTTGAAGCAGGTATCTAAGAATTCTTCCTTGGCTGCCTCCCTCTTTTTCTCTTCGGGTTCTGTTCGCTATATGCCATCGCTGAGCAGCGGTCAAGTCAGGGTCGCGGCGAACCAACAGGTATTCATTTTTTTTGATTGTAATTCCCATGTCCGGATCATTACTATAACAGGTCAATATCTTATATCCGTCTTGGACTCGCAACTCCCGCACTCGTCTGCCGTATTCAGATATCCCCGACACGACTTCGAGCTCAGAAGCCGTTATAACAATTCCGACATATTCTTGGAGGTATAGTTTGATCCGTTCTCTCGCCGCTACAGAAGATGCATGCGGATTAGCCGCTATTCCAAGTCCTTTGACCCCTTTAGTAACATCGACCAAAAGGAGCACCTTATCACGCCATGAAAGCCCTTCATATGTTCTTTTGTAAAGGGCAAGATTCTTTTCCACTTCGGCGATGAGTATTTCTATTTTCGATGCCTCAGACACAGACCTTCTCCCTTCGTTTGGTTCCGATGGGAACTATGCCATGCTTTTCTCTTTTAATTTCCTCTAAGACCGCCAAGCCAATACGATACGCAAGTGGTGGTGGTACGGCATTTCCTATCTGAATACCTACTTTTATCTTCGTTCCTTTGAAACTAAACCCATCATCAAATCCTTGCAACCTTGCCGCTTCTCTATGAGTTATTGGCCTGTCCTCTTCAGGATGGAGATACCGCCCTTTTTCCGGTTTGTAAAATTCGGTTCTTATGGTTACAGATGGTCGGTTCCACCATAGACGTCCGAAAAGGTCAGTCCCGCCTTCTATTTTTCTTTTCCAACAAGGCGGCATAATATCATCCGGTAAATCCCATCGATTTCCACCGGCAGGTATACAACGATATCGACGTAATGAAAGCGGAGTTGGGTTTCTCCCAATATGCCAGTTTTTCCCGTCCGGCATAGGTGGCAAGTCTTCTATGGCGTCTCTGACGGTGCGCCAATACGGTAAGTTTCTGGTCTCAAATTTTGGTGAGGTATCCGGATTTCGATGTGTCGGTTCTGGAAAGGTCGGTTGGCCGATCCTACTGCCTATTACGAATGCTCTTTTTCTTAACTGAGGAGTGCCATAGTCGGCAGCATTTAGGACACGACCATCGATCTCATATCCGAGTTTTCTCGCCTCCCTACATATTTCTTTGTATTCAGCCGATTTCAAAAGAGGCGGTACATTTTCCATAACAAAAATTAAAGGCCGAGCATCTTTTACTGCGCGAAGAAAATGTCTCCATAATTGTCGGCGTGGATCATTTGGGACGCGTTCGCCCAAGTTGCTGAACCCTTGGCACGGCGGACCACCAACAAGAAGGTCGCATGTTGGGAACGCTTCTATTTCTTGTATGGCGCATTGAAGAATTCGCGGACTTATATTCGCTTTGAAGGTTTCACAACAAGATGAATCCCATTCTACAGCAAGCAGGTTTTCAAATCCTGCTTTTTTCAAACCGATGGACATCCCACCGCAACCAGCAAAAATATCTACAACGGTCGGTTTTCTATGATCTATGTCCGGCCAGTGATCCGGGATATGAGCGCCTTCCCTTAAATTCTTGCTCTCAAAGGGATATATTCTATATGTGTATTTGCTCAACCGCTCAATTGCAACCACATCTCCAGCACGCAACTCATGTTTCTCAAAGAATTCACGGACCCATCGTCGGTTTCTGAAGAAATTGCGAGGTTTTCCATTAGATCCGTCGATTCCAATGTCTGTTTTGAAAGTGCGTGCTAAGCCCTCCACAATTAATGTCATTTCCCTCCCAATCCCTTTTTTCTTACTCGACTGCCCATAGCATTCGTCAGGAAAAAAATCGTGATGGCCGCTTATGTAGATATGTTTATTCTTTTCTTTAAGGTTGGCTTCTGTGATGGCAATCAACCGTTTCCTGTCGCTTACATCGCCGCTCATTTGCGATTCCCTTCACCTAATTACTTCTTCGCTGATTATATGTATCCAATGGCAAACTGCAAGATGTCAAATAGATACCCACACACTACTTAAAATCTCACCACCCCATTTTACCCGCAAATCCAACAGACGAAAGCAAAAACTATAACAGGTGAATGGTTAATTGGTTAGTAGTGAGCGGACTTGTATTGAGCGGAGTCGAAGTAGTCGAGGGAAGCTTATTGATAGGATTAAGCGGATTATGTATTATGATATGTTCTTAACTTGACTGACTTTTATATAAGTGTAGCTTTGAACGGTTCTTGTAAGGAGAAGAGCTATGAGATTTACAAAAATGCACGGTTTGGGCAATGATTATGTTTATGTCAATTGCTTTGAGGAAAAAGTCAGGAATCCTGCGAAATTAGCACAGGTTATCAGCGACCGGCACAAAGGTATTGGCAGCGATGGCCTGATTCTTGTTTGTCCCTCCCGAAAGGCAAAGGTGCGAATGCGCATCTTTAACGCGGATGGTTCAGAAGCCGAAATGTCCGGAAACGGTATCCGATGCGTGGCTAAATATGCCTATGAGCACGGACTTGCTAAATCCAGCGGACCATTTTCCATTCCCGGCCGGCGGTCTTATCCTGCTTCATTGAACATAGAAACCGGCAAAGGCGTCGTAACCGTCGGCCTTATGCTCGACAAGAAAAATAAGGTCCGAAAGGTGTGCGTTAATATGGGTCAGCCGATTTTAAGGCCAAAGGATATACCCGTTAAACTAACCGGCGAAAAAGTTATTGAACAGCCCATCGAAATTTTAGACCAGAAACTACTAATGACCTGTGTGTCGATGGGTAATCCGCACGCGGTATTTTTCTGCGACGATGTGGGGCTAATTGAGCTTGAGAAACTCGGGCCAGCTATCGAAAACCACAGTCTCTTCCCAAACCGGGTCAATGTCCATTTTGTCCAGACCGATAATCCCAGAGAATTCACAATGCGAACGTGGGAGCGAGGCAGCGGCATCACAATGGCCTGCGGCAGCGGCGCCTGCGCAAGCTGCGTAGCAGCGGTGCTCACCGGCCGGCAAGAACGGGTATGCACCGCACACTTAGACGGTGGCAACTTGGATTTGAACTGGTGCGAGCAGGACAATTGTGTGTATATGACAGGACCGGCCGTAGAGGTATTCGAGGGAACCTGGCCCGAAAAATAATTCTTACGGACAAAGTTTCAAGGAGTGGCAGAATTCAGCAGCTACGCCATATCTTGCAGATGACAAACCACCCATCCGAAGGCGGACTGGCCTGTCTTCGGCAGGACTAATGTCATCAGCCCTCAAGACCCTGGCGAACCCTGAAATCCTGCCCCCGTATTCGAGCAGACCTGTAGTTGGCGGTATCGACAGCTCCACATTCAACAGGTTGCCCGGCTCAAATGCACCGCTATCGGTCTGAAAGTAAAGGCCGCCTGGGCTTACGTTCATTGTGCGACCGCTGTGCCATTTCTCTGCTGCGGAACCAACTTTGCAGCACGATAAATCCAAGATTATCGGCAGTCGCTGATACTTGCGTTTTTCACTGTCCACTGCTCAATTGCCTCCATGCATAACTTGCCGCTATTATCCTTAACCGAGCCAGCAATATTTTACATAAATTCTATCGCAAAATCCATTCCAAAGCACCAGAGGCCCAAATACCCCATTTTTACTTCTACAAGTGCTTGCCCACCTTATGGTTAAACAAAATTTATGCTCCAGCAACAATAACGTCAACGAACGGCGAGCCTGGGATGTTGATAAATGGCAACGCCAGAAGCACGGTTTTGCTCTCTCGATAGCGAATATTAGCAGGAATATGCCCGCTTAGCTGGTTGCATTGTAGAATGTTACGTTTCTGGCTAAACAACCAGACACTTCTGTCCGAAAAAAAGAACAATTATGTTGTTTTTTCGCAACATCTACGCTTGACAATAGAAGGTGGTAGGTTTTAATATCTGGGCTATGGCAAACAACCCGGAATTACAATCGAAAAGGTCAGACAAAAGCAGCGAGCAGCCAAAAACGGATCTTGCGGACGGCCATTTAAGATTCGGCTCGATTGGCAGGTCGATTCTCCGGTCATTACCGATAGGAATTATCGCCTTTGACACGGATTTGAAGATTATTGAGGCCAATCCCCAGGCGGCAAAGCTAATCGAATTAGGAGACTACATCGACAAGTCGTTAGCAAAAGGCACCGACAGCCCCGGCAGGCCGGCGCTGGACTGGACGCAACAATTGAAATCAGCGGTATCAACAGGAGTAACGTGGAGGTTCGATGAGGTATGCTACACATTAAATGGCAAGACTAAATTGCTGCGGGTCGTTTGCACGCCGCTGAGAGAAACCAAAAGGCAAAGAATCATTGGCGGCACTATTATAATCGAAGACATAACAGAAATGGCCAATATCCAAAGGCAGTTGACCAGTGCTGAAAAATTGGCCAGTCTCGGCAAGCTTACCTCCAAAGTAGCCCACGAATTAAGTAACCCTATCGACGGGATACTGCGATACGTTAATCTTGCGATGAGAGTTGTTGAGCAGGAAAACCTCGACAAGCCGAAAGAGTATCTCACCCACTGCCGGCAAGGGCTTATGAGGATGGTTCAAATCGTAAGCGAGCTGTTGGAATTCTCTCGCAGCACTCACTCGCCATTAGAATATGTCAAAATAGAGCAGATTATCGAAGATGCACTAAGAATGATGGACACAAAAGCGGAAACTTTAAACATTAAAGTAACACGAAATTACGCTCCCGGCCTGCCTCAAATAAGAAGCGGCAACCTATTTCAGGTATTCTGCAACCTGACAAAGAACGCCTTCGATGCAATGCCGGATGGCGGGGAACTGAAGATATCGACACGCCTGGAAACGGACAATATTATTGTGGTAGAGTTCCGCGATACCGGCATCGGCTTTCCGCCGGAAAACGCTCAGACTATATTCGAGCCGTTCTTCACAACAAAAGGCAAGGGCAAAGGAACGGGATTAGGATTAGCAATATGCAGAGACATAGTTGAAAACTACCATGGCCGAATAACCGCTGAAAATGCTCCTGACGGCGGCAGTATATTCACTGTATATCTGCCGGTGACAGGTAATCCATAAAAGCTACTAAGGACAGCACTATGAAAGAAAAGAGTATTCTGGTTGTAGATGATGACAGAATCATACTGGATTCTTTATGTGAGTTTTTGTCACTGGAAGGATTCCGAACAAACGGCACCGAAACATTAAAGAGCGCTTTGGCCAAACTGCAGGAGGAAAACTACTCTCTGGTCCTAACAGACGTCAATTTACCTGACGGCGACGGCCTGGAGCTATTAGATATTATCAGGAGAGAATATCCACAAACTGTGGTCATTGTGATAACAGGATATGGCACGATTGAAAGCGCTGTCAGAGCAATCAAGCTTGGCGCCTACGACTACCTCACAAAACCTATCGTCGATGATGAATTGCGGCTGGCGGTAGAGAGAGCCATCAAGCAACAATCGCTTATTAGCGAAAACGAGAACCTGCGCTGCCAGCTGGAACAAAAATACAGACTTGAAAACATAATCAGCCACAATTACAAAATGGCAAAAATTTTCGACCTCGTTGAGGTGGTTGCGGACAGTAAAACCACAATTCTGATGGCCGGCCCATCCGGCACCGGCAAAAGTATGCTGGCAAAAGCAATACACCATCGTTCCAGCCGACGCAATAAGCCCTTCGTCGAGGTAAGTTGCGGAGCACTTCCGGAGACACTGCTTGAAAGCGAATTGTTCGGCCATGTCAAAGGGTCATTTACCGGTGCGCTGAACAACAAAGAAGGCAAATTCCTGGCGGCAGACGGAGGAACAATTTTTCTCGATGAGATTGCCAACGCCTCCCCTGCTCTCCAGGCCAAGTTCTTACGGGTCCTGGAGGATAGGCAGTTCGAGCCGGTCGGCAGCAATAAGACCAGGACAGTCGATACGCGAATCATACTGGCCTCAAACCGCAACCTTCAGGAGGAAGTCCAACAAGGCAGATTCCGTGAAGACCTGTATTACCGAATAAATGTGGTGACGATAAATCTGCCGCCCTTGTGCGAGAGAGTAGGAGACGTCCGACTGCTGGCAGAGCATTTTTTGCGGATTTACTCCATCCAGCACAATAAAGAAAAGCTCGGCGTTACCGAAGAGGCGAGGGATTATCTGGAGCGATACTCCTGGCCCGGCAACGTCCGCGAGCTGGAGAACGTAATTGAGCGGGCGGCTTTGCTAAGTTCGGGCAAGTTCATCGGAGTGGAGGACCTGCCAAGCTCAATTACACAAGACCAGGACCAGCAGCAAAAGACATACAGACCGATGAGCCTTAAAGAAGCACTGACCGAACCGGAAAAGAGAATTATCCGCCAAGTGCTCGAAGCCAATCATTGGAATAGACAGGCAACCGCTAAGGCACTTCAAATAAACCGCACAACACTATTCAAAAAGATGAAACAGTATGGCTTATACGCCGAAGCTGAAAGATTAGGCCTGACCTGAGTCAATTGATAATTGATACTCGATTATTGATTGAAAAAAACCGGAGACGGCTATTTTCTTCATTCCTGCTGTGATAGAGCTGTCAGAGATTATACGCATTCCACAAAAATTATGGGAGACGCCCGATAATTCTCTTGACTTTTCTGCGTCTTTATGGTACTATTGCACTATATAATTGCAGAGAAAAATTAAAAGAGCCATTTCTAATGGAGGAGGACCATATTATATCAAAGTTGGTCCCCAAAGTTGTATTATTGGTAGCATTGTTTTTCCTACTGGTGCCGCCGCTGTTTGCCTCTAATGACGATGGGCCTGCGGGCGACAGTATGGTGGAATATTCTGCCCAGTTGCAGTTGTTCGGCACCAATGTCGGAGGCACTATTTCCAAAAACACCACCTGGACTTTATCTGGCAGCCCCTACACTGTTACCAGCAGCATCACTATCACCTCCAATGCTACCCTGACCATTAAGCCGGGAGTGGTCGTCAAATTCAAGCCTCAGTTTGGAATCGTGGTCGGCTCTGCTTCCCAGGGCAAGGGATGCCTGGCTGCCCGTGGAACCGCGGAGTCTCCCATTGTCTTCACCTCATACAAAAACCCCCCGAACCCGGGCGACTGGAGCCGTATCCACTTCACCGACTACACGGTCGATGCCACCCTTGACGTGAATGATAATTACCTGAGCGGTTCTGTATTGGAGCACGTCGTCATTGAGTACGCCGGATACAACAACTACGGTGCAATTTTGGCCGACAAATCTCGACCATTCCTGAACTACTGCGAAGTCCGCCACAACTCCTACTATGGAATCCAGGTCGATGGCACGAACTCGCCGAGAATCATAATCTCCAATTGCCAGGTCTGGGACAACGCCAAACGCGGAATCTCCATCTGGGGCGGAACGGGGCACAAACTATTAAATAACAATATCCACGACAACCGCAACATAGGAATATACTTCTACTCTTCCGACGGTAACACGCTCACTGGAAACACCATATCCGGTAATACAAGTGACGGCGTCGGAGGAGGAATAGTTTTCTACAACAGCAGCGGCAACACGCTTACCGGAAACACCATCTCGGGTAATACAAGTGGCGGTGCCGGCGGAGGAATATACTTCTACGGCTTCTGGAATACGCTCGAAGGAAATACCATATCAGGCAATACGAGCGTCAGCCATGGCGGAGGAATATGCTTCTATTATAGCTATGGCATCAATACGCTCACCGGGAACACCATCTCGGATAACACAAGTGGCGGTGCCGGTGGAGGAATATACTTCTACGGCTCAGGGAACACACTCACTGAAAACACCATCTCGGATAATAAAAGTGACGGCTCAGGAGGAGGGATTATCTTCTACAACGGCAGCGGCCACACGCTCACCGGAAACACCGTCTCGGATAATACCAGTGACGGCACCAGCGGAGGAATATATTTCGGGGGGGACAACCCGGGGGACAGCGGCAGCAGCACGCTCACTGGAAACATCATCTCTGGTAATAAAAGTGGCGGCGTCGGAGGAGGAATAACCTTCTACAACGGCAGAGGCAATACGCTCACTAAAAATACGGTCCAGAACAACATATCGGGAATTGGCTTTGGCACACTCCATCTTTACACATCAGGGGATACCGTCTTTTCCCAGAATACTATCACTGCCAATCACGTCGAGACCGGCACGATAGGAGGGATTTATATAGCAGGTAGCTCCGAGCAGGTTTCATTGGCCGGCGACCCCAATGCCGGCACCTCTAACATCATTCGAGACAATGACGGCTATCAGGTATATAATGACAATGCCTTTGATGCCAACGGCCTATACGACGTCAACGCCATATATGTCTATTGGGGGACAAGTGACACCGATGAAATCAGCAAGCTGGTCTTTGACCACCTCGACAATAGCAGCAGGGCCTTCGTCCTTTTTCATCCACCTGTGCTCCCCGGCGATTTTGATATGGACGATGATGTAGATTGGGTTAACCTGGCTACTTTCGTTGATAACTGGCTGCGGGAAGACTGCGCGATGCCAGACTGGTGCGAAGGAGCCGACCTCAATGTTGACACAAAAGTTGATTTCCTTGATTTCGCCGCGTTCGTCGGGCAGTGGCTCAAAGGCGTTAGACCGTGATTTTTCTACCACATAGTATCAAACTCAGGGGCTGCAAGCTGGAAAACTTGCAGCCCTTTTAGTTTGCCCGGAGGAATTTTCCGGCAACAGACTGCGGGGATGCGTTTTCTGGGTGATTCAAACAAAAAACCCCTGCTTTTGCGGAGGGAGGGGAGAGGAAAAAAAGCAGGGGTAAAAAATGAAAAAGGCATTTTAATTATAGCTTCTCCATTGGCGAGGTCAAGAAAAAAATGCGGCAATACAGAGAAAAATCCCAACAGCCACGCTGCCCGCAAAATAAAAACCACCGTAATACTTATCCCGTTCTACCGAAGCGGAGAATTAACTTTTCGTTTCAGACCTTAAAAAATACCCTGTGCCGGAACAAAAACCACAGAAACAGCCATTTGGCCATCACAACACCAGCCGGCAAAATTAGCGGCCCCAATGGGCTTGCATATTGTGCAAGACCAACGAGAAAAAATTCGGCGATTCCATCAAAATTGACAAAACTTTGCAGAAAATATATGGTGATAGGGTTCATACCGATAACGGTAAAGAAAAAGGCCCACCTCTTATATCCCTTGACATCTATTATCCAGTAGAAAAAGGAAAGCAGCAGTAAGCTCCACCCGCCCGCGTAAAGCACGTATGAACTTGTCCAGATAATCTTGATAATAGGGAAAGACCGTCCCCATAAATACCCTGCACCCAGGCTTGCTATGCCTGCTGCGACAAGTGCTATTGCCTTGCGATTTCCTGAATGGGTTGAGCACAGCCAGTGGCCGGCCAGTGCACCCATAAGCACCGTGCAAATCGCCGGCAGTGTCGAAAGGACTCCCTCGTTGTCACCATACCTGTAATAAAGTTCGCCGGGAATCAACTTCTGGTCAATATATGAAGACAGACAACCCTCGGCTGTAATATCTCCCGCCCCATAACCTGGAACGGGTATCAGCATCATTGCAGCCCAGTAAAGAAGCAAAACCGCCGCTACAACTATTGCCTGCGTTCGCCACTTCGTGTGAACCACCAGCACAGCAGCAAAGAAGTAACACAGCCCAATACGCTGCAATACGCCAGGCCAGCGCATCTGGGGCCAATTAAAACGTAATAGGCCATTCACTATCAGCCCCAGCAAAATCAACACGACTGTGCGCTTGACGATGTGCAGGTAAAGCGCGCCACGGCTCTGGCACCGCTCAAGCCGGCGTGAAATCGAAAACGGCAAAACTACCCCCACAATGAAAAGAAATAAGGGAAATATCAAATCCTCACAGTGAAACCCCTCCCACTCTACGTGGCTTAGTTGCTGCTCAATTGTCTGCGTTACTGATGTCTTCCATACCTTAGCCAGGCTGCCAAGTAACTCTCCGCCGCCGATAATCCAGAACATATCGAATCCGCGAAGGGCATCAATCGAGTCTATACGCCCACCTGTCAGAACCTTTTGTTCGCTTTCCAGGGCTTTGCCTCCTGCAAGAATTACCGCCTGTTATAGTCCTATCTCCGATGTCAAATCTTGATAAACGACCTTTTGCGATACATCCACAATAGTATCAGCCAGACGATGGCGAATCCGGCTATAGCATGAATAAAGCCATTCCAGTTTCCGCAGTATTTGTCCAGGCCGCTCACGAAGATATCGCCGACTGTTTCAAATCCAAACAGACTGCACGCCATATATACCACAATAGCGTTCATCCCGATTACTACAAAGAAAAACGCCCACTTTTTGAAACCCCATACATCTATAACGAGGTAGAAAAATGCTAACAGCAGGTAGCATATCCCGCCGGCGAAAAGCACGAACGAACTTGTCCACAAGTGCTTGATGATGTGAAAGCCAAGATACTCGTCCCACCCAAGACCCAGAGCGAGGCACCCGATACCCAAAGCTAAAAGGCCTAAGACCTTTACGATATTGCTCTTTTGCGAATGTAACAACTGCCCTGCCATCACTCCGAGCATCACCGTGCAGGCGAATGTTATACTACTCAAAATCCAGGTATATTTTGTTCCATCCTGGAAGTGTCCGAGAATCAGCTTATCCAGATAGATTGCAAGATTGCCATCGGGCGCCAGCTTATCCGCACCCTGGCCTGGAACCGGAACCAGCATCATTAAACCCCAGAATAATAGTAGCAAAGCGGCTGTTGCTACTATCTGACCAACCCGTCTCATATTGAGGATTATTAATGAAGCAATCAAGTATCCGGCTGCAATTGCCTGCAAGGTGTTACTGTAGATATGGAGCTTCGAGAGGTCATATTCCAGCAAGTGTCCCTGTGCGACCATACCCAGCACGAATAGCAGCAGCGTTCGCTTTATGATATGAAGATATATTTGTCTGCGGCTGTCACCTCGCGCAAGCCGCCTGGCGAGGGAAAATGGCATCGCGACGCCGACAATGAATAAAAACAACGGCATAATCAAATCTTCAAAACGAAACCCCTCCCACTCAACGTGGGTGAGCTGCTTTTTTATCCAGGCCGTTGCAGGGTGGTTGAAAATGGCGTGCAAACTCTTGAAGATTTCCCCGCCGCCGATAATCCAGAACATATCGAATCCGCGAAGGGCATCAATCGAAGTAACCCGGCCTTCAGGCAAAGTTTGTTGTCCTTCGTCTGCTATCTTTCGCTCCTTTTCGCTTCCTGCGTATTACCGTCTTTCGGTCTCGTCCTGATTCCGGTAGCTAATGCCCGGGACAGGATTCGAACCTGCAAGGGATATTCCCACTAGCACCTCAAGCTAGCGCGTCTGCCAAATTCCGCCACCCGGGCCTTTCAATTGATTACTGATTACTGATTATTGATTATTGATTATTGATTGTCAATTGCAATCGGTGGTTCGGAGAATGACCGCAGCGTAAATCAAGCAACCAGCGGGGAAACCGTAGAAGCGCTTTTGGAGTCAGATTTTCCGCAACAACTTGCTTCACTATCTCAAAAAACAAGGAGTTATTCGAGAACGCAACTTATACATAAGATAATAACAGCCCAGGACTTACAAATTTACCACACTGCTAACTAATCCTCTCACCCTAAAAAAATTAGGATTTTTTAGTTTTTTTCCAAATTTTTGTTGACTTTTCTTGCCTGTCAGCTAATATTATAATGATATGAGAAGAAAACTACTTTCAACTTCGTGTCCTTCCTGCGGCCTGCCAATGCAGACAGTAGCAATGGCTTGTGCCGGCTGTGGCGTCAAAATAGAAGGTAATTTCAGCGAAACCTTTTTCGATAGATTGGCCGCGGAAGACCAGAAATTCCTTGAGCAATATCTTCTGGCAGGATTCAGCATCAAAACACTGGAGCAGACCGGCTCGCTTGGATATGCAGCGATACGGTCCAGATTAGACCGGCTGATTGCAAACTACAAGGCACTTGTGGAAATGGACGCACAGAAAAAGGCAGTCCTTGAGCAATTACGTACCAGCAAAATCACAGTCGCAGAAGCCAAAGAAAAACTCGAAAAACTTTCAGGAGATTAAAAAATGGAAAACGTATCGAACGTATCGTCAGAAGCAGAACTATTACAACTTCGCGATGAAGGTAAAATTAGTGAGGCCGATTATAAGGACCTGCTTACCGCTATGAAAAAACCTCCAAAAGTTGGGCCGGGTCCTGTCGTCGAAAGCGAACCTAAGCCCACCAGAACTTCCGGCCTGGCAGTGGCATCTTTGGTCTTTTCACTGGTTGGGCCGGTTGGCAGCATCCCTGCTGTAATTTGCGGACACATAGCTCTGCGGAGAGTAGAAAAGACACCAGCGATTAAAGGGCGTGGGTTGGCACTGGCCGGATTGATTATTGGATATACAGTTTTTGGCCTTTCCATGGCTCTGGCTATTCCTATCGTTATTCCTGTCTTGGCCTATCGTCTCGCTGCTGTCGCACCACCGGAGGCAATTGAAGTAACTGAGCTGAAGCGATTTCCCCTCGACAATACGGAAGGCATCATCACGCAATCAGGCATTCAGATAGATAAACAGTTTTCAAGCGACGGTAACGGTTCTCTACGAATCGAAGTAACAGAACCGACAACTATACGCCTATTTGAAACCGGCGACATAGACATCGACAACGCATGTTTGATTTATCAGGCACGCCTGCGAACAGAAAACATCGAAGACGGCAGGGTTTACTTGGAAATGAGGTGTCATATTGTTGGACAGGGAGAGTTTCCGGGAGTGGTCAGATCTCTGACTGAAAGCACAGATTGGACAACAACAGAGACCTGGTACCTCTTGAAATATGGAGAAAATCCTGACAATGTAAAGCTCAATCTTATTATAGATGGCAACAAGGGCACCGTGTGGATTGATGATATTCGGCTGCTGAAGAGACCGCTTTAATAAAAACGTAATATCACGTCCCTCTTTTGTTGTTCCAGAGCAGGATTTGCAGACGCTGGCAGAAGACAAGGCCGGTCTGTTTGCATAAATCAGCTACTATCGGTGATTTGACTAAAAGCTCATCTCTTGTCTTGGCCTGCGGCATCAGCATTACCTTTTCCGACTCGACATTTCCGATCTTTTTAAGTATCCGGTTTATCTCCCCTAAATCGCTCCGGGAATCCACGACAAATTTCAGTTGGTAGTTGTAACTATCTACCAATTGTCTCAGCACCGACGTATCTAATCTGGACTTTTCGTGAACCGCGGCAAGTTCCGGGTCGGTCGGTGTGGAGTTACTTAACTTCGGGCTGATACTCATCAAATCACAGGGTAAATCCTGTATGAATGCGATACCTGCGGTCTCAATTGTGATGTGTTTTTCTGCGGCCTTTAATTGCTGCACTAATTGCGGCAGACCCGCATTTATCATTGGCTCGCCGCCGGTGATTACCACAAACTTGCACGGCCGCTGTTGAACGGCCTGAACGATTTCAGTGACACTATATTCCTGACCGGCCATCGGGTCCCAGGCGTATTTTGTATCGCACCACCGGCAGCGTAAGGGGCAGCCGGCCAAACGCACAAAAACGCTCGGGACGCCTGCTAAAAAACCCTCGCCCTGAATTGAATAAAATATCTCACTCACCTTCATTATTCGTTATTCTCCGTAGAAAAGTCCCACTGTCATTTCGACCGAAGCGGCGAGGAGCGCCGCGAAGTGGAGAAATCTGGGTTGGCAGCACTGTTGCACGCAGATTTCTCGACTCGCCTTTGGCTCGCTCGAAATGACGTTGCTGAGTGTTTTCTACAAAGCATATTCGTTATTCATTATTCGATATTTGATATTCAATCGGGTCTTTCAGGCCTGCTTCGGCAAAACCCTTTAATCTTAATCTGCAGGAGTCACATCGCCCACAGCTTCTGCCCTGCCCATCCGGGTCGTAGCAGCTATGCGTCATAGAAAAATCTACGCCGAGTCTTGCGCCGGTGAGAATAATCCGGGCTTTTGTCATATTTATAACTGGAGTATGAATATGGTATCGGCCTTTGCCCTCAACGCCGGCCGCTGTAGCGAGGTTGGCGGTTTTCTGGAAGGCCGCTATAAATTCGGGCCGGCAGTCTGGATAGCCGCTGTAATCTGTTGCATTTACCCCAATAAAGATGTCAAAGGCGCCAAGCACCTCGGCCCAGGCAAGGGCATAACCTAAAAATATAGTGTTACGCGCGGGAACATAAGTCACAGGTATCCGAGCCGCATTGCCTAACTCGGCTCTATCTTTAGGCACCTCAATGGCTGAATCCGTCAGGGCTGAACCGCCAAAAGCAGCTAAGTCGATGTCGATTATTCGATGCCCAAACACTCCAGGAAAACTCGCCACCTTCTTTGCAGCTTCGACTTCGATTCTATGCCGTTGGCCATACCTGAAGGTTAAGGCATAGCACCGGAACCCTTCGCTGCGGGCGATGGCCAAAGTCACAGCCGAATCCAACCCGCCACTCAGCAATATGACCGCTTTTTTCTCGTCCCCACTCATCCCGCCTCAAAATTAATCCCACACCGCCCGTTAAGAAACTGTCACCCTGAGTCCCTGTTCTTGCTTTCGCAAGAAAGCATGGGGACGAAGGGTCTGACCGCTCCCAATAAGAGATTCCTCGCTGCGCTCGGAATGACATTTGAGATAGTTTCTAATTACTCTGCAACTATTTCAATACCGTTAATTTCGGGGTTCTGTATATTGCTCACAAATCCGACGACCAGCTCCTTACCGGTTACGGTCACACCTTTGAATTCCCTGACGAGCGGCTTCTTCGCACTGCCGGCTTCTTTATATACGTCCAAATCTTTTAGAACCACATTATTGTTGATGGTAACCGAGAAAACCCGCTGCCCCTCGCCGGTTATTCCCTCGTATGTTTCAGCAAAGTGTAGTCGCACAGTATATCTGCTATTGGGCACAATAAATTTGTAGGCCGACATGCTATATCGCTCGGTCTGGTAAACCTTCGGCGAATTAGTGCCGCTAATGCCCAAATCGCCCCGGTCCACGGTCATCCCATCAACTGCCCCCCACTCTTTACCTTCTTCGAAGCTCTGGTCCGCAAACCACACATTGCCTGCCTTATCAGTGTAAGGCCCGGCTGCTGCGCAGTTCACACGCAGGGCAGTTTTGGGGACTTTTGTTTCACCCGTCGTGGCACACCCCGAAAACACCAAAACCGCCAGCGCAACAGCACAGCTCACAAAGACTATTCCTTTAGCCATACGCTCATCCCTTTCAAAAACGCTCGTCTATATGCCATTTCTACTGCTGTATCCAGCACGACTCAATGGCTGATATTTCAGTATTGAACATACCCAAGGCAGTTCCTGAATGCAACACTTTTCTAACAGGTAACCAGCCCGTATTTTATCACAGAAAGGACAGGGAGACCATCGCCACGATGTTATTCAAAAAGGCCGGAGTCCAAAATACCCGGTTAGCAAAAACTTACCGTTATCAGCTACTTTGTTTGCTGCTTGCCTTAAGTTGGTCTTCAGATTATACTACAAACATTAGAGGCAAAATCCCTGAGAAGAGCCAGACAATGAATGAACAAACAAAGATAGAGTTGTTCGATAATCCGCGTCCGCAGCGGGACTATTGCATAACAATCAGATGTCCTGAGTTCACAAGCGTTTGCCCCCGCACCGGCCAGCCGGATTTCGGAGAGATTATCATCGAATACTGTCCCGACAAATCCTGTATTGAGCTGAAGAGCTTAAAATTCTATATGCAAAGCTACCGCAACAAAGGTATCTTCTATGAGGCGCTGACAAATGATATACTGGATGATTTAAGCGGTGCGTGCAGGCCGCGATGGATGAAGGTTACATCCCAGTTCAGGCCTCGCGGCGGAATAACTACCGACGTAGTTGCTGAATACAAAGCGGACAAATAGCCGATGTCCTATCAGAGGTGACAAAATGGCAATAATCTTCCATTGCAATCATTGCGGCAAAAAGATAGAAGCTGCCGACAGTGCCGGCGGCAAATGGGGTAAATGTCCGGCGTGCCATAGCAAGCTTTATGTCCCCCGCCCGGAGCCTGATGAAGAGCTTAAGCTTGCGCCAATAGATGAAACTGAAGAAGAGAAAAGAAGACGGCTAATGGCCGAAACATACAAGCTCACGCAAGACATATTGCAAGAAAGAGAAATTCCGCCTGAGACGGCTGAACCGGCAGCCGAAATGAACGAAAAAGAACCAACTAAAAATAAGCAACCAGCAGAATGGTCAAGGTGGGCCGCTATCGAAATGAGCGAAAAGGAGCTGACGAAAAACATAATTATGCATCTGCGTCTGATGGCTGATGGCGAGCTGGACGAAGGGGAAAAAATCGTCAATCTGATAGCCCCTCATGGCCCCCGGGCAATAGAGGTTATCGACAGGATAGCACTTAGCGAAATACCGGAACCGGAACTGGCTGACATACCGCAACAGGTGCTTTCAGGCCTGATAAGAACACTGCGGAACAAAATAAGCTGACCCTAAAAAAATTTCAGGAATAGCCAAAGCTGTCCCAAAAAACACCCTCAATCTTCAAATCTACTGCGATTTTTTCGGCCCATAAGACTTAACAGGTCGCACCAACCCTCCAATTTGGCCACAGCCAAACTGTTTCTTATACTTTACGTAGAAGATAGTAGAGGACAACGTGGCTAATCTTCGTTATGGAACTTGGAGGGAAACTTATTATGGCTAATCAGACGACAATAGTGCACGTCACCCACGAGACGGTAGGTAAAATTGGCGGCATAGGCGCCGTCCTGCAAGGCCTTTTCACCTGCAAATCATACCTCGAGGCGTTTGACCGCTCAATCCTTGTCGGCCCGCTGTTTACAACCGAAGGCTCCGTCCAGGACCGGCTTGGTGAGAACGGCGAGGTGCTCTACTCATCCATCGACGGACTTGTAAACCCAGGGTATGCCCCAGCCTTTCGTAAAATCGAAAGTTTCTACAATGCGGGTATCGTGTACGGCAGAAGAACGTTCGTCGATGAACAGACAGGCGTAAAAAGCTCGCCGGAAGTCCTGCTGATTGATGTAAGGCATATGGATAAGGGAGTAATAAACCAGTTCAAAGGACGCCTGTTTGAAGAATTCGGCATCCGAAGTCACTTATACGAGGATTTGTGGGAGTATGAACAATATGTCAGATTGGCGCCGGTGGCAATCGCCGCGCTAAAAGCAATCGACGCATCTAACGACTCCACAATCATTATTGCCCACGAGTTTATGGGATTGCCGACGGCACTGGCAGCTATCCTCGAGTCCGACTGCAATTTCAGAACGGTCTTTTATGCGCACGAGGTAGCCACGATGCGGCGAATTATAGAAGAGCACCCCGGCCATGACACGATGTTCTATAATGCTATGAGGCAGGCCCACAACGATAAGCTATACGTCAGCGAAGTCTTCGGCGACCAGAGTTCCTATTTCAAACACGCCCTTGTGGAAGCTTCAAAATACTGCGACCATATATACGCAGTGGGCGATTATGTGGTGGATGAATTGCGGTTTCTCGCGCCTGAATTTGAAACCGCCGGCATCGACATAGTCTATAACGGCATACCCGTATATCAAATCAGCGTCGCCGACAAGCTTGCGTCAAAGAGGAAACTGCAGCTTTATTGCGAGAATCTGCTGGGCTATAAGCCGGATTTCATCTTCACACATGTTGGCAGATTAGTGCGAAGCAAAGGACTGTGGCGCGATTTGCGCGTGCTTTACACAGTAGAAAAAGAATTCAGGACCCAGGGCAAAACCGGCGTGCTGTTCGTCCTGTCAACCGAGGTCTCGCAGCGGCGAACCAGTGACATTCACAATATGGAGATGGCATATAACTGGCCCGTGGCTCACCGTGAAGGGATGCCTGACCTGTCCGGCGGAGAGGCAAACTTCTATACGCAGGTGCAGGAATTCAACGCCAAGAGCCGCAACATAAAAATCGTCTATCTCAACCAGTTCGGATTCAGCAGGAAAGCTTGCGGCACAAGAATACCGGAAGATATGGAATTCATCGATATCCGCAAAGGCGCCGACGTCGAATTCGGCCAGAGCATCTACGAGCCGTTCGGTATCGCGCAGCTCGAACCTCTGACTTTCGGCGGAATATGCGTGATAAGCAGTGTCTGCGGCTGCTCGGGATTCCTACGGGATATAACCAACGGAGAAGGCGTCAAGAACGTTATCGTCGCCGACTATACAAATTTGGGAACGCAAAACTATGCCGACATCGAAGATATGCTTCAGATTGATCGCTCTGTCCGCAACCAGATAGAAGCAAGCGAGAGCGAAAAGGTCGCGATGCAAATCTGCTCACGCCTGGCAAAAAGCGAATCCGAAATTGAGGGTATGATTCAGACCGGCTATCATCTCGCAAAAGATATGAGCTGGGACGTGGTGGTTCACAATTATCTGCTCAACGGCCTGCAGAAAGAACCTCGCAACCATCGCACCCAGAGCATTTACACCAGAACATAGCCCTCCCTGACAGTTCAACTGATGGTTGTCATTGCGAGCGCACCTGTCCTGAGCGACCCGTGGTGAGCGAACCTGTCTTGAGCGTAGTCGAAAGAGTCGAACCAAGTCGAAGGGGAAGAATCTCACCCCAATTCTCTAATTCGCCAATTCACTAATCAACTAATTCTCTACATCCCTTCCAGCCAGTGTTCTGCCAGAATAACAAAATCCTTACGGAATTAGGGAATAGTGCCTTCCAGCCAATGTTCAGCAAAAATGGCAAAATCCGCAAGGTCAACCCGGCCATCGCAATTGAGGTCTCCATCCTGAAGAGGTCCCCATTGGCCGACATAAACCGAGGTTTTTTCGCCCGCCAGGCTGAATCGCCCGCCGGCGACCAGACGGCTGCCAAAGGGCATTAAGGTATAGACATAGTTGCTGGTACCGCTGCCGAGGGGCTGCCAAACCCTGCCGTCCCATCGGGCGATATAATTGGCGTTATTTCCTGCGGCGTAATTAAAGGTGCCGCCGGCTATGAGATGCGTGTGGATTGTGGTCAGGCTGTACACATAATAATTGACGCCGGTTCCGACAGGTTGCCAGGAGACGCCGTCCCACTCGGCAATATAGCTGGCAGGCGTGGCGATTGTACCTGGGGCGTTGGTGAATTCACCACCGGCGATGAGCTTATCGCCATAGACGGTCAGCGCGTGTATCTTGGCGTTCAGGCCGCCGGCCGTCGTCTGCCAGGTTGCTCCATTCCACCGAGCGACATAGGCCACTGAAGTAAAGTCAGCCGCGGTGAAGTCGCCGGCTGCAATCAATTCGTTGTTATACACAGTCAGTGCACGTACACTGTTGTTTGTTCCCACCGGACCCAGAACTTCCCATGACAGCCCGTTCCATGCTGCGATATTGTCAGTAAAAACCGAGCCGCCAACCGTCCAGAACTCACCGCCGGCAAACAGTTTGTTGTCGTAGATCGCCAATGCTCGAACCCTGTCGCCGCTGGCGCCGCCGCCTAAGGTTTGCCAAAGCGTGCCATTCCACCAGGCAATACGACCGGTAAAGTCGCCTCCGGCGATCAGCGTGCCGTTATAGACAATCAGGGCGCGAACGATCCCGTCGATTTCGGCACCGAGGGGATGCCAGATTGCGCCGTCCCAGCGAGCGACATAGGACGTCTGCGCGCTGCCGATCGAGGTGAAATTGCCGCCGGCGATCAGGTCTCCGTTGTACAGGGTCAAAGCATTGACGTAGGATTGCGTCCCGTCAAAAAATAACCCCGTGCCAAGAGATTGCCAGACGGTGCCGTTCCAGCGAGCCAGATAGTTGGTGGCTGTGCCGGCGATAGCGGTAAAGTATCCTCCACTGATCAACTCGCCGCTGTAGCTGGTCAGCGCCCGAACACTCTGATTGGCGCCTGAACTGAGCGACTGCCACAAAGCCCCGTTCCATTTGGCCAGGCGAAGTGCGGGCGCGCCTCCAGCCGTCGTGAAATCACCGCCGACTACAAGTTCGCCCGTATGGACGGTCAGGGCACAGACAGAAGAATTGACCCCTGCACCAAAAGATTGCCAGGCGGCGCCATCCCAGCGGGCAATATAATTAAAGGTCGCGGCGCCGAATCTGTTAAAATCGCCTCCGACAGTCAGTTGGCCGTCGTAGGTGGTCAATGCACGGACTACACCGTTGGCGGGGTCGCCATAACTCTGCCAAGTGGTGCCGCTCCAGCGGGCAATGTAGTTGACGGGGTTGTTATCTGCGGTCGTAAATGCTCCACCGGCAGTCAGAACAGTATTATGTACGTGCAGGGCATAGACGTAACTGTTCATACCGCCGGCAAGCAACTGCCAGGAAACCCCGTTCCAGCGAGCGATATAGTTTGCCGACGCGCCGCCTGCGGTGGTAAATGCACCGCCGGCAACCAACTGTGTTCCCCAAACGGTCAAGGCATAGACGTCTGAATTCATCCCGGTTCCCAAGGGCTGCCAGCTGTAGCCGTCCCATCGGGCGATGCGATTGCAGGTCAGGGCGCCTGCGGTGGTGAACGAGCCGCCCGCAATCAACTGGCCGTTATAAACGGCCAGTGCATAGACGTAGCTGTTCATTCCTTCACCGAGCGATTTCCAGGAAACGCCGTCCCAGACAGCGATGCGATTGGCCGTCGTCGTGCCGGCAATCGTGAAATTGCCCCCCACGACCAGCACTTCGGGTTCAGGCCCCGCGCCGTCAGGATCCCACCTGATGACCGCATTGACATTTCCATTTACGCCTGGAATGCCATTGCCCAAAAGCCATTGTTCCGGGCATTGGGCAACGGACGGCGAAACCAGGCCGAGCAGCATCACGATTCCAATCAATATATCTGTGATACAAAAACTTGAGCGATTATGTAAAGTCAACATTTTCAACCCCTTTCCTATGATTTGAGTATTGGTTCCATTATCTGGGATTTCCCCTATTAAACGCTTGGCTACGCTCCTCTACTACATAGAATTTCTATCAAAATAAGTTTTTACGTTATCGAAAGTCAGAGATTGTCACGCGAACCTCCGGTTCGCTCGCAATGACATTCTTTTCGTCCTCTACGATTACGTAGCAGAATACTACCATAAAAACGCGAGGAATCAAGAGAATTATCAGACGTTTTCCATAATTTTTTGTGGAATGAGCATTATTATAGCAGGAATAAAGGAAGGAAGATGAGGTTTCTTACTTTTTCAATCAATAATCAATGGAAAACCTTCCTCCTATTCTTCCAGCACCCTTTTCCTATAAAGCTTAGTCTCAAGTGCTTTCTGCCAGCTGGTCCAGTTTGAATCGCTTAGCTCACCCTCAATCGCCGATGTCACCTGGTTTATCTTCGCATCTAAATCATCAATGTAATAGACCATAAACGCCTCAGCCGTTGCCGGCAGTTTCGGCGAGCCAAATTCGTATTCGCCGTGGTGCGATAGAATGATATGACTGAGAGCATCGAGGACCGCCTGGTCAATCTGCGTCCCCTTAGCCCGTAGCGCATCTGCCTTCTGGTGTACCATAAGAAGACTTTTCACAATATGGCCGATAAGCTGCCCTGAATCCGTGTATGAAAAGGCCATCTCATAAGAAAGCTCTTCGGTCTTGCCGATGTCGTGAAGGAAAACCCCTGCCAGGACCAAATCCGGCTGCACGTCCGGATACAACGGCAATATCGCAACCGCCACCCGCAGCATATTGTGGGTATGCTCCAGCAGCCCGCCGATATAATCATGATGCAGCTTCACGCCGCCCGGCGCAGTGCAGAACTTGTCCATCAACTTATCATCCGCCAGAAACTCTTCAACCAGTGCCTTTAACTGCGGATTTTTTATCCGCCCTGCAATTTTTTTTACCTCCTCGAACATCTGGTCTGTATCTTTATCCGTCCGCGCAAGAAAATCCTCGATGCTGACCTTACTGGAGTCAACGACGCTGATATTATTTACAACGATTTGCAGGTTATTCTGATAAAGCTCGCTTCTTCCCTGCACGCGAACAAAGCCCGGCTTCGGCAGCGCCTTATAAACCGCTTCAGTCGCCTGCCACATCCGCCCGCTCAGTTGCCCGCTGCGGTCCGAAAGAAACATCGCTATGTAGAAATCACCCTTGGTTGTGCTTCGCAAAACCGGCTCTCGAACTAAATAAATATCATCGATTGTCTCTCCCGCCCCTATCTCATTGATAAATTTATGCGCCATTGCCATCTCGTCCTCGATATTTCTTACGTTAAATGTTTGATACCCAGCCCAATCATACGCTACAACCGGCTTACTTGCAAGCACTGTTCTCACATAAACCTGACACGCCCAATCAGCCCCGAGCCACGAATTATCCTTGCAATCACCCCAAATTTTGCTATAAACGTGGCATAATGCTTGATTTTGGTTTAACGAGTCACGATTCACGAACCACGAGGCACGAGGAATGCGATACAGCCGGATGTTAATACCAACGGTTAAGGAAGACCCTGGCGATGCCGAGACGGCCAGCCATAAGCTGATGATTCGGGCCGGCCTGATGCGAAAAGTCGCCAGCGGCACATACACTTATCTTCCGCTCGGCTGGCGAAGTTTGCTAAAGGTCATCGCAATCGTCCGCGAAGAAATGAATCGGGCCGGCGCACAGGAAATCCTGATGCCCTGCCTTCAGCCGATGGAACTGTGGCAGCAGACCGGCCGTGACATCGACTATGGCCCAACAATGTTCCGCTTCGAAGACCGCCACGGCAGGACAAACGTCCTCGGCCCCACCGCCGAAGAAGTCGTAACTTATCTCGCTGCCAATGAAATAAAATCTTACAAACAATTGCCCATCAACCTCTATCAGATAAGCCAGAAGTTCCGTGATGAGTTCCGCCCGCGTTTCGGCCCGGTCCGCTCCCGCGAATTCATAATGAAGGACGCCTACAGCTTCCACGCTGACCCCGAATGCCTCGACAAGGAATACTGGAATATGTACGAAACCTATAAGCGCATCTTCAAGCGATGCGGTTTGGATTTCGTCATAGTCGAGGCCGAGTCCGGCGAAATGGGCGGCTCCGGCTCGCACCAGTTCACCGTCCCGTGCGAATCCGGCGAAGATACAATCGTCTATACCGAAGACGGTTCCTACGCCGCCAACCTCGAAAGGGCCGCCGTTGACCCGTTTCCAAAGGACGAAAGACGAAGGACGAAGGACGAAGGACGAGGAGTCCCACCGACGCAGGAAGTTCATACGCCCGGTATCGGTTCTATTGAAGCCGTCTGCGCGTTTTTGAAAACCCAGCCGCAGGATATGATTAAAACTCTCATATATACATCACCACCGCTCACAGCAGAATTGAAGAAAAGTATTAGCTTCGAGCAAGCAAAACATACTGGGGGACCAGTAACAGTGGGAAAAGCGGTAGCGTATCAGCATGTTGCAGTTCTTGTGCGTGGTGACCATGAAGTCAATCCTGAAAAGCTCAGGATAGTGTTAGGCGATTCTGCCGAATTAGCTGAGCCAGAAGAGATACAATTTATTACCGGCGCCAAAGTCGGCTTTGCCGGCCCGATAGGAATCGCCGATAATGTCTCCAAAATGATTATCGACCACGCTGTCGCCGCAATGGCAGTTGGCGTCGCCGGCGCAAACAAGACCGATTATCATATCAAAAACGTTGTCCCCGGCAGAGACTTCCCAGTCGAAAGTGATAATACGTATCACGGGCTTCCAGCCCGTGATACCACGGCCAGGATGGCCGTGGTACACGTTGCAGACGTCCGCTACGCTGGCAAAGGCGATACGCACAACGGCAAAAAGCTGCTGTTCAAGAAGGGTATCGAAGTCGGTCAGGTCTTCAAACTCGGAACCAAATACAGCGAAAAACTCGGCGCAAAATTTCTCAGACCAGACGGGAGAGAAGCTCCCTGCCTTATGGGCTGCTACGGCATCGGCATAAACCGAATCCTCGCCTCCGCCATCGAACTCGGCAACGACAAAAACGGCATCTTATGGCCTATCAGCATCGCACCTTTTGAGGTCATTGTCACCTGCGTAAATCAGGAGGACCCGCAGGTAGCTGGAGTCGCCGAGAAAATATATCAGCAGTTGCTCGATAAAGGCATCGATGTCTTACTTGACGACCGCCTCGAACGCGGCGGAGTAAAATTCAAAGACGCCGACCTAATCGGCATACCCATACAAGTTACCACCGGCAAAAAGTCCATCGCAGAAAATAACGTTGAAATTAAACCACGCCGTGAACCCAAAAGCCAAAAAGTTACTATTGAAAAAGTATCAGAAAAGGTGATTGAACTGGTAAACTCACTAAAACAACAACTAAAGCCGTAATCGTGAATCCCCCAAAAATCGGAAAGGAGTAAAACTATGAACAATAGTAAACTCTCACGCCGGACTTTTATCCGCAATACTTCCCTCGCAGCAGCCGGCACATTGGCCGCCATTATGTCACAAAAAGCCGGTGCTGTCGAACTCGACAAAATTGAACGGCTCGTCAAAAACGGCCGCATCAACCAATCGGTCAGCAGATGGTGCTACGGCAAATGGTCCCTCGATGAGCTCTGTGCCATTTCCACAAAGCTCGGCATAAAAGCCATCGACCTGCTCGGCCCTTCCGATTTCCCGACCCTCAAAAAATATGGCCTGGTCTGTTCGATGATAAGCACCCACAGCCTCTCAGAAGGTATGAACAACAAGAAAAACCACGCCGACTGCATCGCTAAAATCCGCACTGCCATCGACGCCGCTGCCGAATATGGATTCCCCAACGTCATCACCTTCCCGGGAAACCGTGCAGGGACCCCGGACGACGTCGGAATAGAAAATACCGTCGAATGCCTCAAACAAATCGTCGGCTACGCCGAACAGAAAAAAGTCACCATAAACCTCGAATACCTCAACAGCAAGGTCAACCACAAGGATTATATGTTCGACAATATCAAGTGGGGCGTCGAAGTCTGCAAACGCATCGGCTCCGAGCGCGTAAAGATTCTCTACGATATATATCACGCCCAGATTATGGAAGGTGACATCATTCGCACCATTCAGACCTATAAAGATTATATGGGCCACTACCATACAGGCGGCAACCCGGGCAGAAATGAAATCGACGAAACGCAGGAACTTTACTACCCCGCTATTATGCGCGCCATCGCCGATACAGGATTCAAGGGTTATGTCGCCCACGAGTTCGTCCCAAAGGGCGACCCGCTCGCAGCCCTATCCTACGCCGTGCGAATCTGCGATGTCTGACAAAAAACTAAAAACTTAAAGCTAAAAATGCTCTGTAGAAAAGTCATTGCGAGGCCTGTCGTTTAGGCCGAAGCAATCTAAAATACAGTTTGAAAAAGAGAATCAGTTAAGCGAAGACCAGATTGCTTCGCTTCGCTCGCAATGACAAAAAGTGTTTTCTACGAAGCAAACTAAAAACTGATAATGTGGGAACTGACCAATCCTAAGCCGGTGAAGTTGATAATCGGCATCCTGGCCGCCAACCACCAGTGCCTGCACGCTGCAACAGAGGCACTGACGGATAAGTTCGGCAAGGCCGATTTTGTAAGCGATGTATGGCCGTTTGACAAAACCGATTATTACAAAGACCAGACCGGCCAGCGAATCTTGCGGCAGTTTGTCAGCATTGAACGGCTGATTGACCCGGGGAAACTCGCTAAAATAAAACACATAACAAACAAACTCGAACAAAAATTAGCCCGGGCCTTAGCGATTCCTCTGCCGAGGCCGGTAAATCTGGACCCAGGAATAATCGAGCCCTCAAAGCTGGTCCTGGTAACAACAAAAAATTATTCGCATCGTATATATATCGGGAAAAAAATGTATGCTGAAGTAACTTTGCTCTTTGACAAGGGCCGCTGGAAGCCGTTCGACTACACCTACGCCGACTACAGACAGCAGTGCTACTTTGATTTCTTCGACAAGGTCAGAACTCGACTGGTCGAACAATTAAGAAAAATTAAGCAATAAGGAGTTATCTTACTCTGTTGAAAAGAGTTCGGAATGTCATTTCGAGCGAGCCGGCAGGGCGAAGCCCTGCACCGGATCAAGCCCGCCTTCGGCGGGGCGAGTCGAGAAATCTGCTTTTTGAATAGATTTCTCCGCTTCGCGTCCCTTAGGGACGCTTCGGTCGAAATGACGCTGGGGCTTTTCAACAGAGCAGAGTTATCTCAAAACACAAAAGGAGTATTCACAATTCAAACATTAACCATATTAGCAATAGCTCTTCTGGCCGGCTCTTTCCTTCTGTCGCTGTTTTTGACCAGCCTGACAAAAAAACTCGCCGAGCGATTCGGCTTTGTGTCCCGGCCCATCAAGGACCGATTCTCCACCAGAAGCGTTCCTCTCGGCGGCGGCATCGCAATCTTTGCTACCATAACAACCATTCTAATCGCTGGCGCTCTGGCAATAAAATTTCTGCTCGTCCCCGGCCGACTCACCTGGATTGGCAGGTCCGCAAACATTAACCCCGCCGATTTTCTCGGCAAAATCAACCAGCTCACAATTATGCTGCTCAGCATACTTATTTTGTTTGCGCTCGGCTTATGGGACGACATAAAACACCTCGGACCATTTTTCAAACTCGCCGTTCAGTTCACCGTCGCAATCCTTGCCGCTTCCCTCGCCGAAATCCGGGTCGAGTTTTTCATTGAAAACAAAATAATCACCTCTGCACTTTCAGCCGTCTGGATAGTGCTCATCATTAATGCCTTCAACTTTCTCGACAATATGGATGGCCTTTCCGCCGGCATCGCTGTAATAGCCGGCTCCATTCTCTTTACCGCCGCTGCGATAAGCGGCCAGGTCTTTGTCGGCGGCCTGGCACTCGTCTTTATAGGGACATTGCTGGGGTTCCTCGTATTCAACTTCCCGCCCGCCAAAATCTTTATGGGCGACGCCGGCTCGCTCGTGGTCGGCTTTTTTGTGGCGATGCTTACCCTGCGCACAACCTATTATCACCAGGCCCAGAGCGGTAGCTGGTATCCCGTTCTTATGCCGCTGGTCGTTATGGCCGTCCCACTTTACGATTTTATCAGCGTAACTTTGCTGAGAATAAGCCAGGGCAAAAGTCCCTTTGTCGGGGACACCCAACACTTTTCTCATCGCTTAAAAAAACACGGCCTGACCGATACCCAGACAGTCCTGACATTATATTTAGCCACACTTTGCACCGGCCTCGGCGCCACTTTCCTCTACCAGGTCAATCTCGCCGGCGCAATACTAATCTTCACTCAGACATTTATGATACTGGCAATTATCGCCATTTTTGAAGCCACCAACAAAAATGACAAAACCGCCGACTAACTTAACCTCTTCCAAAAACAAAGCCATTGTGCTCCTTGAATATATTCTGCTCGCAGTCTGCCTTTGCGTAATTGCTCTTCGGGCCACGTTCACCGAAGGCCCGACTATGCGGCCTTCAACTGTCGCGGATAACCTCGGCGATAGTCTCTACAGTCTGTCAGTATCGGCTGTATTGATATTTGCCTTTGTGCTCTGGCTTATATTGAGCTTTTGCAGCAAAAACTTTTTATACCGCCCCACCGGTATCGAGGTCGGCCTGGGCTTACTCTGTGCAGCCGCTGTCGTCGCCGGCTTTGCAGCATCAGACAAGCGTTCAGCAATTACCGCTGTCGCTACATTTCTCGCACCGCCTCTGGCGGCTATCCTGATGGTGCAGATACTGGACTCGCCCTCAAAGATAAAACTGGTCCTGGCCGCCATTGCGGCCCTGGGGGTCGTCTCAACCTATCAATGTGCCGAGCAATTCTTCGTTAGTAATCAGGCCACGATTGAGCAATACGAACACGCCCCGCAAACCTTCCTCGAACCACTCGGCATAGAGCAAGGCACCCTCCAGCAGTTCCTTTTTGAACACCGTCTTTATACAAAAGGGGTTCACGGCCTTTTCACGACAAGTAATTCCGCCGGTTCCTTCGCCTTGATGGCATCCTTCGCAGCTATCGCCTTGTTTATCGACAAACTCAAAAATCGCAAATCCGGACCGGCCCGGCCTATTCATATCCTCGCCTCAGGTGTCGTGGTGGCGCTCGTTATCTTCGGCCTTGCTCTTACGCGAAGTAAAGGTGCAATCATCGGCACACTATTTGCCGCAGCCATACTTGCCGCACTGCTTTGCTTTGGCAGGTGGGTAAATATCCACAAAAAAGCCATATCAACAATATGCTTGGTGCTACTCATCGCAGGCCTCTGGGCTATCGTTTCCTACGGGCTCAAGCACGGCAGACTCCCAGGGGGCAGCTCAATGCTCGTCAGATGGCAGTACTGGCAGGCATCAGCGAAAATGTTCGCCGACCACCCATTGACTGGCGTCGGCCCCGGCAACTTCGCAAGTTTCTACACCCGCTACAAACCCGCCGCAGCACTCGAATCCGTCGCAGACCCCCATAATTTCCCCCTTAGTATCCTGACTCAATATGGCCCTCTCGGCCTTGTCGGATTCTTAGCTATGATTTTCATACCACTATGGAAGATACTTTTCCCCCCTGCCGCAAATCCCCTGCCCAGGATTGACCAGCCCCAGCCGACTTTCAGAACCCTCGCCCTGACCCTGCTGATTATAATATCGCTTGCCTTGTTGTTTGTCCGCCCCCTGCTTATGCCCCCGCCGCCTGCCGATACTATCGAAGTAGTGATTTACCTCATACTAACATTATACATCACACCCGCAGCCGTTTTCTTCATCGCCTTCCTGCTTCTAACCGTCCCTTTACAAACAATGCGAAATACGATTCACGATTCACGATTCACAAACCACGAGCCACGAGCCACGATTCACGAAATACGAAATACTAACATCGCCGTCCCCCTTTTCTGTGCCGTCTTAGGAGTAATCATACACAACTTGATAGACTTCGCCATTTTTGAGCCGCCTGTCCTTACCACTTTCTGGGCGATAGTGGCCTGTTTGATTGCGATAGATTCCTACCACAACACCCGACCGCAGCTTGTCTTCAAACCCACGCCTCTTGTGAAGATACTATTAACGATAGCAGGCATAATAACGATTTGGGCCTATCTGGATTTCGCTCTCATTCCCGTAGCCAGGACCACTGCCGGAATCAAACAAGCCAACCAGGCCATCTCTGCCGGCCAGTTTGACCACGCCCACCAGTTGTTAGACACAGCCGCTGACGACGACCAATTAATTTCCATCCCATTATCCCTGAACGCCAAACTATACCTGCACCATTTCCAGGTTACAAAAAGCAAAACGCCGGACCTGCTCCTGCAGGCAGAGAAATGTCTGCAGGCCGCAATCAGACGAAACGACGCCGATTTCAAAAACTTCGAGCGATTAACAGAGACCTACAACATACTGGCAGAAATTTCAATAGCCAGGGAAAAGACCAATTGGTTAAACAAAGCATTCGATAGCACGTCAATGGCAGTAAGGCGTTATCCCGGCTGCGAACGTCTGCACTTCGAGCTTGCAAAAATCGCAGAGCAACTCCAAAAAACCGACCTTGCATATCAGGAATATAAAGAGGCAATTGAAATTGAAGATAGCTTCCGCAGCCAGTTCAAAATGATGTATCCAAATCGCGAAATCGTCAGCAGATTAGGCGAGGATAAATACCAATTCGCAACGGAACAAATGAAGACACTGAAAAAGCAGCAAAAACAAGATTAAATTTATCAGAATATTGAGAAAAAGTGGTTTTTTTTGGGGAAATTTAAAAAATGGGGTGGCTGGCGATAGTAAAAAGAGTGATTTTATAGGACTTATTCGTTTTTGGCTTGAAAATGAGGGTAAAAATGAGTGTTTTTTTGCACTTTTTTGCGTTTTTTTTGCAAAAATGAACGTGTTTTGAGCAAAAATGTACCAAAATGTACACTTTTTGAACCATTTTTTTGCACTTCTTGACTTTAGGAGTAGATGAGTCTGCCTTCTGCCCCAAAACTAAATCCGCCACACGTCTGGCGGGCAAGCATTCGAGGGCAGGCTTCAAGCAGGCACCCCAGGCCGGAGGCCTGGGCTAAATACAAACGCCTACGACGGCAGGCGTTACTGGGTGAAAAAAGTGTTCCTCACGCAGGCACCCCCCGGATAAGAATAAAAGCATTCCTCGCGCCTGCACCCCACGGTGAAACCGTGGGCTAAATACGCCGCTGGCAAGGCCAGCGGTTCGGGTGTAGAATGCGAGTATGGCGAAGACTCTTGGGTATATGATTACGTGGACAACGTACGGAACATGGTTGCAGGGCGGAGAGAAGGGATTTGTCAAGAATGGCGTGGTTCGCGGAGAGAACGTTGCGATTAAAAAAGACAGCGAGAAGAAGTTAGAGGGTAAGCCAGTGCGGCTGGGGCGCGAAGAGAAGGATGTCGTGAGGGAGGCGATACTGGAGGCGGCAAAACGATTCCAACAGAGGATATATGCAATAGCGGTTTATTCTAATCATTTGCATATAGTCGCACAGTATATTGATGTGCCCATAAGTGTATTAGCAGGATATTACAAGAACGCCGGGCGTGTTGCACTACAAAAAAGTGGATTTAAGGGAAGGGTGTGGACAAGCGGGTATGATAAGCGGTACTGTTTTGATGAGGAGTCACTGAGAAAAAGAATCGGATACGTTGAGAGACATGGAGTTAATCATGGGTGAGACGGTCGGATGGCTGGACGAAGCCCCGATGAGATAGTCCCGATGAGGTAGTTATCACACCTCACGGGATAAATAACATCCCAAAGAGATAGCCCAAAAGGTATCTCATAGGACAAGTCTCACGGGGTAAAAGAGAACTACGAGATACGCTCCATTATCTCGTTTGGTATATCAAAATTCGAGTATGTGTTCTGCACATCCTCGTGGTCCTCAAGCTCCTCCATCAGGGCAATTATCTTCCTTGCATCTCCTTCTTTGCTGATTGTTACGGTGCTATGCGGAACCATTGATATCTCCGCAACTTCGGTGGCGATACCTTTATCCTTCAGCGTCTTTCTTAGCTTCTCATAAACGCTCAGGTCGCAGGTTATCTCGAAAACGCTGCCTGTATTTTGCATATCGTCCGCACCCGCGTTCAAAGCAATCTCAAAAAGCTCATCTTCCTTGATATTAGCGGCATTGACTGTGATAAGCCCCTTCTTACTGAACATCCAGTTGACGCATCCGCTTGTTCCCAGGGAGCTGCCGTGCCTTTCGAACAGCCGCTTAATTTCCGATGCGGTCCGAGTGTGGTTATCCGTCAGCGCTTCAACTACTACCGCCACGCCGCTCGGCCCGTAACCCTCATAAACAATTTCATCAAAATGAACCCCCTCCAATTCGCCCGTTCCCTTTTTGACCGCCTTTTCAATGGTGTCTCTCGGCATATTGACCGACTTGGCCTTGTCGATTGCATATCGCAAAGTCAGATTTGCAGACGGGTCCCCCCCGCCGCTCTTGGCCGCAACAATTATCATTCGGGCCACCTTGCTCCATGCCTTGCCGCGTTTGGCATCGATGGCCGCTTTTTTATGCTTTATCCCTGCCCAGTGTGAATGACCTGACATACCTGACCCTCTTACAGAATATAGACAACTAACTCTACCTATCAACTTCCGACCCCCCGTGTCTTCTGCCAAAGACAGAAACGGGGGTGGCTATCAATTATAAATAATCAATAAACAATAATCAATAGTAATTCCCTTCGTTGACAGGGTTGGTTTAGCATAATATATTACGGAATCTTGGTCACCTAAAAGACGCCATAGAATCTATCAACCGACCGTTCCCCGCCAAAAGCGGGCTGAAAAGAGATTACGATGAAGCAGCTTGTGAAAGACCTGAAAAAGACCGCGTGTAATGGTATAGTGATAATTACTATCTTTCTGTCGCTGCTCGTTTCAAAGACAGTTGCGGAGACCATCTTGGTAGAAGCCGAGAGCTTCGAGAACCTCGGCGGGTGGGTGATTGACCAGCAGTTTATGGACCAGATGGGTTCGCCATTTCTGCTGGCCCACGGCCTGGGTGAGCCGGTCAAAGATGCAGTAACGACCGTTCAGTTTCCTGCGCTGGGAAAATACGGCGTCTGGGTCCGCACACGAGACTGGGCGGCTACCTGGAACGCTCCGGGAGCACCGGGAAAGTTTCAACTATTCATTGACAACAAATCGCTCGAAACCGTCTTCGGCACCGAAGGGGCCTGGTGGTATTGGCAGGATGGCGGCACCGTCGAGATTACCAAAAAGCAGGTTAGTATTGCGCTGCACGATTTGACCGGCTTCGAGGGCAGATGCGATGCGATTATTTTTACTGCAGATGCGGATTTTATGCCGCCAAACGATTTTGAGAAATTGGCGGCCTTTAGAAAAAAGTCGCTGGGACTACCTGAGAAGGTGCAAGATGCAGGGCAATTTGACCTTATCGTTATCGGCGGCGGAATTGCAGGCACATGTGCCGCCATTTCAGCGGCTCGCCTGGGACTCGATGTGGCATTGATTCAAGACCGTCCTGTGCTTGGCGGAAACAACAGTTCGGAGGTGCGGGTCTGGCTAAACGGCGAGACCAACTTTGAACCATATCCACACATAGGCGACCTCGTGCGGGAGCTTGAGCCGGCCAACCGAGCCCACGTTGGGCCCTCAAACAAAGCGGAGATTTACGAAGACCAAAAGCGCATCACATTGGTGGAATCGCACAAGAATATCAGGCTATTTTTGCGATATCGAGCTAATGGGGTCCAGAGAGATGGTCCGCCTTTGACGAAGATTGTGTCGGTGGTTGCACAGAACGTTTGCACGGCAGAACGACTGCGGTTTCGAGGCAGGTGGTTTGCCGACTGCACAGGCGATGGCGGCATTGGGTGGTTGGCCGGGGCCGAGTACCAGATGACACCCGACGGGGATGGGCATATGGGGCCAAGCAACCTGTGGAACGTCGTTGACACCGGCTCACCGGTGTCGTTTCCGCGATGTCCGTGGGCGCTGGACTTGAGCGATAAGCCATTTCCCTCGTCATTAGAGCAACTGGGCGTGTGGTACTGGGAAAGCGGCTTCTACTACAATCCTATCGAAAAGGGCGAGTACATCCGCGACTGGAATTTGCGAGCAATGTATGGGGCGTGGGACGCATTGAAAAACGTCAAGAAGCTGTATACAAATCACAAGCTAAACTGGGCTGCCTACATTTCCGGCAAACGCGAGTCCCGCCGACTGTTGGGCGACATCATCCTGGCTAAGGACGATTTCTTGAACTCTGTCAAATATCCTGATGCGTTTGTCCCCTGCACCTGGACCATCGACCTTCATCTGCCGGACCCTGCATACCAGGACGCATTCAAGGCCGATGCATTCATTTCCAAAGCCCACTATACGCAATACACCAAGCCCTACTGGATTCCCTACCGATGTTTGTATTCGCGCAACGTTGAGAATCTGTTTATGGCGGGGCGAGATATTAGCGTCACTCACGAGGCGCTCGGCGCAGTCCGTGTGATGCGGACCTGCGGTATGATGGGCGAGGTAGTAGGTATGGCGGCTTCGCTGTGTAAGAAACATAACACCGACCCTCGCGGCGTTTACCTGCAACACCTCGACGAACTAAGAGAACTTGCTAAACGCGGCGTGGGCAAATGACATTTTATGGTGAGCTTGTCGAATCCATTTGAACGGTTAATCGAATTGGAAGGATGAAAGTTATGAATCGAAGGGACTTTTTGAAAACTGTAAGCGCTGGCGCACTAACAGCAACAATTCAAGGATGCAGGACCTGGCCAATTGTTAAGTCGCCACGTCCCAACATTATTTTCATCCTCGCAGATGACCTGGGCTACGGAGACCTCGGCTGCTATGGGCAAAAAGAAATTGCAACACCGAATATAGACTGCATCGCTGCAGAAGGGATAAGATTTACCGACCACTATGCCGGCAGCACCGTCTGTGCGCCATCTCGCTGCTGTCTAATGACCGGCTTGCACACAGGCCACGCCCATATCCGGGGCAATGCCCTCATTCCTTTGCGTCCGTCAGATGTTACTGTAGCCGAGTTACTCAAGCAGGCCGGATACACAACAGGTATCATCGGCAAATGGGGATTGGGCGAGACCGGCACAACGGGAATCCCGAACAAAAAGGGCTTCGACTACTGGTTCGGGTATCTAAACCAAAGGCACGCCCACAATTACTATCCAGAGTTCCTCTGGAAAAATCAGGAAAAGATAGCGGTCGAGGGTAACCAGCTCCCCCCCGAGTCTTCTGCCGAAGACAAAATCGGGGGCTGGGGCCGCTCGGTCAAGCAGGTTACTTACTCTCCCGACCTGTTTACAAAAGAGTCGCTTGCATTCGTTGAGAAAAATAAGGATAGGCCATTTTTCCTTTACCTGGCTTACACAATTCCGCACGCTAACAACGAGGCCGGACAAAACGGAATGGAGGTGCCATCGCTGGGTCAGTATGCTAATAAAGGTTGGCCTAACCCGCAGAAGGGCCACGCCGCTATGATTACTCGGATGGATGCCGACATCGGCAAACTGATGTCAAAGCTCAAGAAGCTCGGCCTCGATGAAAATACGCTGGTGATGTTTTCGAGCGATAACGGCCCGCATAAAGAAGGCGGGGGCGACCCTAATTTCTTCAAAAGCTCTGGTCCCCTGCGTGGCTATAAACGCGACTTATATGAAGGCGGCATCCGTGTGCCGATGATTGCCCGCTGGCCCGGCAGGATAAAAGCCGGCTCAGTTAGCAACCACATCTCGGCATTCTGGGATTTTCTGCCGACCTGCTGCGAACTTGTGGGAATTGAAACACCGAAGGGCACCGATAGCATCTCCATACTTCCAACACTTCTCGGGCAACCTGGTAAGCAAAAGAAACACGAATTTCTTTACTGGGAATTTCACGAGCAGGGCAAAAAGCAGGCGGTGCGGATAGACGACTGGAAAGGCGTTCGGCTAAACGTTGCCAAGAATCCAGATGGGCCAATAGAGCTTTACAATCTAAAAGACGACAACGGCGAACAAAAAAATTTAGCTATGGAAAATACAGAGGTCGTAGAGAAAATCAAAAAATATCTCGAAACCGCACACACACCTTCAGAGCACTGGCCTCTTTAGTGTCTCTAATGCTCTGTTGAAAACGCTTAAAAATGTCATTTCGCTCCCGCTGTTTGCTTGTGCAAACAAGTTGCGGGGGCTCAACATGACATTGGATTAAGGCCGGTTGTTTCGGCCTGACCCCGCCACGCCTGATGGGTGCGATTCATCTTTGTAGGTAGATTATTTTCACACGACGTGGCACGGGCTTCCAGCCCGTGAAAACACGGTCAAGATGGCCGTGCCACCTTCTTTACCTATAAACGTGAAGCACACCCCATCTGCACGCAAAACAGGGAAAATCCTTGATTAAAGGACTTCCTTTTGTTATAATTACTTCTGTCTATAATAGTTACAACAAGGAGAGTCCGGGTGCATTTAAGTCGATATTTGTATCATAAATCAAAAGGAGAGAATTTATGAAATTCTTTATCCATAATCTCCGAAGAATTCGTTGTCTGTCCCCATTATTTCAGGAGAAACATAAAATGAAAAAGCTCTTGCGCAATCTACTTTTCCCAAAATTGCTCACCTCAACCTTCTGTGGTTATTCTCCAAAAATGGTGGCTGTCCCCGTTATGTCCCCACCCCCGTTATTTCACCCGTTATTTCAAAGAACTCCTCAAGGCCGCACGCAAACCTTCCAACAAATTGCCACCCGTGTTTTTGGCCAAACAAAACCGGAAGACAGGATGGATTTGAAGCGGGCTCGAAAATATCCTTGCCTCCACCCGCAATTTCCTCTATGATTTCCCCCAGAGCAAAATCAGTTAAAATAAATGGTTAAGTTACAGGAAAACAATAATGACATACCACGGAATAGATATTCCAGAAAATCGACTTGCTGAATTTTGCCGGAAATGGAAGGTCAAAGAACTTTCGCTTTTCGGTTCGGTCCTGCGGGAGGACTTCGGCCCCGACAGCGACATCGATGTCCTTGTAGTCTTCCAACCTGATGCCCTCTGGAGTATGTGGGACCTGATGGATATGCGAGAAGAACTCCAGCATTTATTCAAGCGAACGGTTGACCTGGTGGAAAAAGATGCTCTGCGAAATCCCTTCCGCCGGCACGAAATCCTTCATAACCACAAGGTGGTATATGCGGCCTGATACCAGCGACATCTCATATTTGTGGGATATGCTCGATGCTGCCCGAGCGATTCGAGACTTCTTAAAGGGCAAAAATTTTGATGATTATGCCCACGACCGATTGCTGCGGGGTGCGGTGGAACGGCATATCGAAATCATTGGCGAAGCTGCAAGAAAAATATCAGCCGCATACCGCGATGAACACCCGGAAACACCCTGGTCCAAAATTATCGGCCAGCGCCACGTCCTCGCACACGAATATGGTGAGGTCAGACATGACCGCATCTGGCTGGTCGCAACAGTTCACATACCCGAATTAATCGACAAATTGGAAAAACTTGTCCCGCCACCTCCAAGGGATGACCCGCCATAAGATGCTACAATCACTCCTGATAGTCTTTTCTTTATAACTTCGCGTCTTCGTGGCTAAATAAATTTTAAGCTGCCCATATTATTGCTCAACCTTTAGGTGTCTGAAGGCTTCCTTTGTGCTATTGTATCCAAGGTGTGACATCGGCGTTTCGTTTATTTGAATGGAGACATCGAAAGGCGACATTTGGCGCTCGGTAATGTAGTAGTCGGCTTGAACTATCAAATTGTTCATCGACCCTAAAACGTGCCGGTCAGTCGCCTTGGAGAATGATATTCTTGCCGTGTGAGGCGCTATCAGCCGCCGGTAAAAGAATTCGCAGCCATCGATAGTCATAAACTCCGCCATAAAGCTGAGTGTTCTCTGAATAAACTCGTTATTGTCGGTGATACCACGACCGAACATAACCAGACTATAGAGGGCAGCAGTGTTCGTAACGATGATATACTGCACGCGTTCTACCCTGAATAAATGAGCCGTCCAATCAATAAACGGGTTCTGCCCGGGAGCAAGACCCGGTAAAGGATGCAGGCCAACTTTCTTAGCTAATTTCTGTGTAAGACGAAATATCATTTCTTATTGAATCCGGTATGTATTCGAACGTACTACTTAAGTGCATTATAATCGGCGTCCATCAGCAAAGCCACCGTATCTTTGCAGAATTTAGATAAGGTCTGTGGTCATTATCCCTTACCTTGTCATTCCCGCGCAAGGGGCTGTTGGCAAACTACGTTGGTCGGCATTGAGATTGCCACGGCCCACCAAACGACGGTGGGCCTCGCAATGACGGTCAGGGGTGAATCTAACCAACAAACTCGACACGCACCATCACACCAGGGTGCGATTCATCTTTGTAGGTAGATTATTTTCACACGACGCGGCACGGGCTTCCAGCCCGTGAAAACGCAGCCAAGATGGCCGTGTCACTTTCTTTACCTATAAACGTGAATCGCACCCATCACACCAAATGAAAGCCATTTAGGCGTTGACGTTGGGGAAAGAAAACAATATACTACCTTCTTTTAATTCGGGTAAAAAATTACCTGCTGGATAGCCACAAGTAAGTAGCTGTCATTGGGCAGGTTATAAATAGAATGTTTATTTAGCGTTACATAGAAGGAGAATTTGAGAATGGCTGGAAAACAGGTTTATTTCTTCGCAAAAGGCAAGGCCGAAGGCGGCGCAAAAATGAAAAATCTTTTGGGCGGCAAAGGCGCCAACCTGGCGGAGATGGCCAAGCTCGGCGTGCCCGTCCCGCCGGGTTTTACGATTACCACCGAGGTTTGCACATACTATTATCAGAATAGGCGAACCTACCCGAAAGGAGTGAAGGAGAAGATTGAAAAAGCCCTTAAAGATATTGAAAAAATAATGGGCAAAAAGTTTGGCGACCCGGAGAATCCGCTCCTGGTCTCCGTACGTTCAGGCGCACGCCGTTCAATGCCGGGTATGATGGAGACGGTATTGAACATTGGGCTGACCGAAAAAACCATCCCCGGCCTGATAAACAGAAGCGGGCAAGATGCACGCTTTGTTTACGATGCCTATCGCCGGCTGATTATGATGTATTCCGATGTCGTGATGGAAAAGGCGGCAGGGATAGAACCCCAGGAAGACCAGGGCATCCGCAAGCAGCTTGAAAAGATTATGGACCATATCAAAAAGAGCAAGGGCTGCAAGAGCGATACGGACTTAACGGCGAATGACCTTAAAAATCTCTGCTCTCTATTCAAGGCCAGGGTAAAAGAAGTTCTGAAAAAAGATTTCCCTGACAGCCCTAACGAACAATTATGGGGCTCAATTGGCGCAGTATTTGCCTCCTGGAACGGAAAACGTGCGGTCAGCTACCGCCGCATCGAAGGCATACCGGACGAGTGGGGAACTGCGGTGAATGTTCAGGCAATGGTATTCGGCAATATGGGCAGCGACTCCGCAACAGGTGTTGCCTTCACACGCAACCCAGGAAACGGAGAGAATGACTTCTATGGCGAATACCTGATAAACGCCCAGGGCGAGGACGTTGTTGCCGGTATCCGGACGCCTGCACCCGTCAACGAATACTCCAAGAGCGAACACAACAAGGAGCTAATCTCTCTGGAAAAGGCGATGCCGAAAATCTACAAAGAGCTGTTCACTGTGCAGAAGAAACTCGAAAAGCACTACAGAGATATGTTGGACATCGAGTTCACCATAGAGAATGGCCAATTTTTTATGCTGCAATGTCGGGTCGGCAAGCGCAACGGGCCTGCTGCGGTGCGAATGGCTATGGATATGCTCAAAGAAAAATTGATAAAAAAAGAGGATGCGGTAATGCGTGTAACACCCGCTCAATTAGATGAGCTACTGCACCCGATAATCAACCCTGAGGTTGAAAAGCACCAGAAGATTCTGGCTAAAGGTCTGCCCGCCGGCCCGGGCGGAGCAACCGGTCAGATTGTATTTTCCGCCCCCGACGCCGTGAATTGGACCAAGCAGGGCAAAAAGGTAATCCTTGTGCGTGAAGAGACCAACCCTGAGGACGTGGAGGGTATGCGAGCGGCACAGGGAATCCTAACTGCCAGAGGCGGTATGACATCGCACGCTGCGCTTGTAGCTCGCGGCTGGGGTAAGTGCTGCATCGTAGGCTGTGGTGCTCTGCACGTCGATCACACCAGGAAAGAGATTACTGTTGACGGAAAACTGTTAAAAGAAGACGACTGGATTACCTTGAACGGCAGTAAAGGAAATGTTTATGAGGGACAACTGCCGATGATAAGCGCCGCTGAGGAAAATAAACTTTTGAATGATTTCCTGAAGGTCTGCGACTCCATAAGAAGACTGGGAATTCGAACCAACGCTGATACTCCCGATGATGCCAGAAAGGCCAGGCAGTTCGGCGCCGAAGGTATCGGGCTGTTTAGAACGGAACACATGTTCTACGGCAAAGGGGCGGATGAGCCGTTATTTATCCTGCGTAAAATGATTGTCTCCAAAACCGAACAGGAGAGAAAAAAGGCCCTTGACGAATTGTTCCCATACGTGAAAAAAGACATCAAAGGCACATTGGAAGCAATGGATGGTTTGCCGGTTGTGGTTCGTTTGCTTGACCCGCCGCTGCATGAGTTCGTGCCGCGTGACCCCGCTAAGCTGGAGCAGCTTGCTCGGGACTTGAATATAACTATGGAAGAGCTTGGCAAACGTGCGGAGAACCTGCACGAATCCAACCCGATGATGGGACATCGCGGCGTCCGTCTGGGAATTACCTATCCCGAAGTAAGCCGTATGCAGATACGTGCGGTATTTGAGGCGGCAGCCGAGCTTATCAAAGACGGCAAAAAACCTTATCCGGAAATAATGATTCCTGTGGTCTGCGACGTCAAAGAGCTGACCGACCAGATTACCATTGGCCGCGAGGTTTATAAAGAGGTTCTGGCAAAATACAACCTCAAAAAAATCAAATATATGTTCGGCACAATGATTGAAATACCTCGCGCATCGCTGGTAGCTGATAAAATTGCCGAAGCAGCCGAGTTCTTCTCGTTCGGCACCAACGATATGACGCAGATGGGCTTCGGGTTCTCGCGTGATGATATTGGTGCGTTCCTGCCGGACTACCTCCGAAAAGGTATTCTGCCTAAAGACCCGTTCCAGAGCATCGACCAGGAAGGCATCGGCGAGCTGCTAAAAATCGGGATTCAGCGTGGCCGCAAAACCCGCAAGGACCTTGAGGTCGGTATCTGCGGCGAACATGGTGGCGACCCCGACAGTATAGAATTCTGCCATAAGGTGGGAATGGACTACGTGTCCTGCTCGCCGTTCAGGGTGCCGATTGCCCGGCTTGCCGCAGCCCAGGCCGCAGTAAATAATTGATGATTGATTATTGATTATTGATAATTTCACCTTTAATAAGATGGACCGGTGTTGCTACTGTCGCCAATAATCATTAATCAATAGAAAATAATCAATTGAGTCGGTGAGTGTAGCTCAGTTGGATAGAGCATTGGATTGTGGTTCCAAGGGTCGCGGGTTCGAATCCCGTCACTCACCCTTTTGAAAATCTCAAGAAAAAAGTAAGGAGACGCAAAAATGAAAGGACGCA
>Ga0315279_10000847_pt1 | contig 55390 bp, 44 predicted proteins | sample YL17G06_20_MG_FD_203694 | JGI IMG/M metagenome (GOLD analysis project Ga0315279, IMG submission 203694) | Sediment microbial communities from Yellowstone Lake, YNP, Wyoming, USA - YL17G06_20 | ecosystem: Environmental > Aquatic > Freshwater > Lake > Sediment | place: USA: Wyoming | collected... | reverse complement strand
CTGGCGCTGGCGCTTGTGTTGGCGTGGCCGCCGGGGCACAGGCGCTGACGAGCATCGTCAGCGCGAGAACTAGTCCGAACAGTTGCAGGAAACGTCTCGTATGCATAGGTTCTTCTCTCCTTTTGGAAAAATGGATTGAGCTTCAAATCGCGATTGGCTGCGCATGCTTCTTTTTTCCTTTTCACCTCCTGACTTGACTTGAATTTAGTTGGCGAGTAAGTGTCACAATGACTCTCGGGTGTTGTACGTGTTGGTGCGGCCTGCTCTGTTTCGAGGAAAACCTTGAACGTTTCGGCTCATTTGACTGCTATACTCTATCACAAAATCGAAAATCTGTCAAGGATTCCTGCATGAAAACAAACAAAAAACATTGACAATCTACAGAATATGGATTATAATGAATCCAGAAAGTTCGTTATCGTAAATACATACTTGAAAGCCTGGTACAAGTGTAGCCTGATCGTCCAGCCCCAAATGCGAGGAAACAAGTGCGCGCCAGCCAGCGACTTGACCAAATTGTAAAGCTCGTAGAAGATAAAGGTTTCATTTCAGTCGCAGACTTGAGCAAAGCTTGCAATGTCACCGAGGTAACGGTCCGACGTGATTTGCAACTCTTGGACAAGGAAAATCGTCTGCGGCGAACTCATGGCGGAGCTTTTGCGCTGCGAATCCCCTGCCCTCCTGATTCCGATGCCGCCCGATCAACCCCCCCCAGTGAGGGCATCTTGGCTGACCGAATCGATGTTTTGATTACTACACCGGTTGACCCTTATCTGGATCGCCCCCTCCTCGACCAGATGACCAAGGGCAATATTCCGATCATTGCCGAATCAGCGGGATTGAATGGAGCGCAGACACTCGTCGCCGTTGACAGTTATCAGGCAGCGCTAGCGTTGGGAAAATGGGCGGGTGACTATGCATTGGCTCATTTCGGTGGACGCGCGTGCGTGCTAGACCTGACGTTTGAACTGCCGAACACGCGTGCGCGCAGTCAGGGCTTTCTCGACGGCTTGCGCTCGGCATTGCCAGCAGCGCAACTGGCTCTTTCGATCAACGCCCAATCCCGGCGCCAAACAGCCCGCCAACTTACCGCCGATGCTCTCGCGGTGCATCCAGGCATCAATGTCATTTTTGCCATCAACGACGCAACGGCTGCCGGCGCGTTGCAAGCTTGCCAGGAGCGAGGTGTATCGCCGGATGATTTACTCGTGGCGACTTTTGGCCTGGAGGGTGATACGCTCAAAGATGCCTTGATGAGTGGTGGATACTGCAAGGCGGGACTGGCAATGTTTCCAGAAATCGTGGGGCGAGTTTGCATCGAGGCGGCCATTGCGGCTTTTAACAGCAAGCCTTTGCCCACTCATCTGGTCACCCCTTATGCGATTTTGACACCACAGACGCTCGAACAGTTTTACTCTCATAACGATCAGGGATGGCAAATCAAGTGGGAAGCTGCGCTGAGCCAGCTCGCCATCCCCCTGACGATTGACAAGTATGTGCCCAGGACCTCAGGCAAACTTCCGGAGCGACTGGGGTTTGTCGTGCCATTCATGGAACACGAGTGGTATCGGAATTTGATCGTGTGCTTGCGCAAGTATGCCGAGTCACAGGGAGTTGATGTCGAGGTTATCGACGCCGATCAAATCCTGGGGGATGACATTGCTTTTAGACAACGGGGAATCGCTAGAGCCGCAGCAGAACAGATCAAGTCAGGAGATGTGCTCCTCGTTGACAGTGGTCAGATTACGACCTACCTGGCAGAAGAACTGGCAAAGAAGACTGACGTCACCGTTATCACCAATTCGATTCCAGCATTTGAGGTTCTACGCAACAGCTCTGGCATCACGTTGATCTTGACCGGCGGCATGTTGCGCCAATCGAGTGAAACACTCACCGGCCCGACAGCCGAAGCAGCCCTACGTGAGCTGCGCGCCGACAAGTTGTTCCTGGCCGTCACAGGAATCACATTGAACTTTGGGCTATCACACACCAATATGGCCGAAGTGGCGATGAAGCAAGCCATGATCCGTACCGCCCGCGAGGTGATCCTCCTAGCTGATCACACGGTCATTGGACGCGAGTCCGTGATGCAGATTGGGCCAGCCACGCTTGTCAGCAAATTGATCACCGACAATGCGTTTCCAGCTGACCAACGGTTAGAGTTAGGCAAGCTAGGCATCGAAGTAGTCATCGCCAAAACATAGCGGCTTAGAATTCTTCTTTCCGATCGCGCTCCCAGACGCGCAGGCCATGCCGGCTCAGATAGATCGGAATGTTTTTGAACAGCGGGTTCTCTTGCTCGATTTCGCGAATCATGGCCCGCTTGGCATGAGAGAGCGAATTGCACAGGATCGTGATCGAGCCGCCCTTACCGCCTGCAAAGATGAAGCGCAGCGACGCGCGATTGAAACCCAGCGCGTGCACCTTATGTCGTAACATCCAGCGAAATCTTGAGGCAGTCTGTATCATACATTGGCGTCACAAGCACACCCTTTTTGCTGCTTTGTATCGTACCCCCTTCAACGGACGCAACCGCTTCGATGCCGACCAACAAAAGCTGCCATCGTTTGGATGTTCCCTGCCGATCCACGGTTATCATGCGGCCTTCACACTTCGCTTCAAATCTCACATCCACATCGCCGGCTACAGAGGGAATAACGGCGGTAACGCTTTTCCCGTCCGCCAGCTCGTACACCTGCAAGGTGACACCCTCGCCATAGTCATAGTCCGGGCGATCCTCATGGCTGCCCACTGCTATGACGGAATTGGGGCGCACCATCAACGGGAGACTCTCGAAACCATGCGTTTCGCGCACCCAGCCCGGACCCTCCACGACCTCACCGGTAAAGAAATTCGTCCAACGGCCCTCAGGAAGGTAATACGCAACGACACCATCGTGCGAGAATACCGGCGCCACGAGGAGGGACTCGCCTAACATGTACTGGCGATCAAGGTAATCACAGGTCGGATCGTCTGGAAACTCGAGCATCATCGCCCGCATCAGTGGAGTCCCCTGATGCGTGGCCTCGAGCGCCTGCGCATACAAATACGGCATCAGACGGCACTTTAATTTCGTGAACAACCGTAACACGTCAACTGCTTCCTCGTCGAACAACCATGGGACGCGATACGACTGGTCGCCGTGGAGACGGCTGTGGGAAGAAAGCAAACCGAATGCGATCCAGCGCTTGTACACATCTCCGGGCGGAGTGCCCTCAAAGCCGCCAATATCATGGCTCCAAAACCCGAACCCAGACAAGCCAAGCGATAACCCGCCACGCAGGCTTTCCGCCATGGACTCGAAATTCGATTCGCAATCCCCGCCCCAGTGAACCGGGAACTGCTGGCTGCCCGCGGTCGCCGACCTGGCAAAGACCACCGCCTCGCCGTCGCCGCGCCGTTCCCGCAATACCCCGAAGACGGTCTTGTTATACAGGTAGGTGTAATAATTGTGCATTTTGGCGGGATCTGAACCGTCGAAATATGCCACGTCGGTCGGAATGCGCTCTCCAAAATCGGTCTTGAAGCAGTCCACCCCCATATCAATCAGAGCGCGCAGCTTGTCGCCGAACCATTGACGGGCGGCCGGGTTGGTGAAATCCACGATCCCCATGCCAGGTTGCCACTGGTCCGTTTGCCAAACATCACCGTCCGGCTTCTTCAGCAGATACCCCTGCCGCATGCCCTCGGCGAAAAGAGGTGAGCGTTGGGCGATGTAGGGGTTGATCCAGACGCAGATGTGCAGGCCACGATCCTTGAGGCGCTTGAGCATGGCCGCAGGATCAGGAAACATCCGCTGATCCCATTCGAAATCGCACCAGTGGAATTCCTTCATCCAGAAGCAGTCGAAATGAAAGACGTGCAGTGGCAGGTCACGATCCGCCATGCCCTGGATAAAGCTCGTCACCGTGTCTTCGTCATACGTAGTGGTGAAGGAGGTCGTGAGCCACAGGCCAAACGACCACGGCGGTAGCAGTGCCGGCCGTCCTGTCAGGGCAGTGTATTTTTCGAGCACCTCTTTGGGCGTAGGACCGAAAATCACAAAATACTCTAGGGACTGGCCGGCGACGCTGAATTGAACACGCGATACCTTCTCCAAGGCCACTTCAAAGGACACCTGCTCGGGGTGGTTGACAAAGACGCCATACCCGCGGTTGGTCAGGTAAAAGGGGATATTCTTGTAGGCCTGCTCGCTGCTCGTGCCGCCATCCTGATTCCAGATATCCACGGCCTGGCCGTTCTTGATAAAGGCCGTAAAGCGCTCGCCGAGACCATACACATATTCTCCCACTCCCAGCGAGAGCTGCTCGCGCATATAGTAGCCCTCACCTTCCATGTGGATGAGGCCCATACCATGGGGACCGCTCGCCGTGACGACGTTGTCGTCAGCGATGAATTCGATCCCCCATGCATCTCCGCGAGGAACGCGCACCGACAACCGGCCGCTGGTGAGGATTGTCGCCTTGTCCTCGCTGCAAACCTTCACATTGGCGGCAGCTTGCTCATGCAGCTCAAACTGTGGCGGTCTAGGCAACTGGCCGGTAAAATGGGTGAGCTTCACTCTAATCACATCCGGCATCGGCGACGAAAACTCGACCGTCAGCAAGGTCATGTCGTGTGTATCACCTCGATGTACCACCCGCTTCGTCGGCGCATAAACTGTAAACGAATCGCGTCTAGTCTCCACGTCATACACCTGTGCCGGGTAAAAAGCCTGTACACCTTTCCGCAACAACCAGTTGCCGTCTGTGAATTTCATTGTTTTTTCCCTCTGCTGTCAGTATGCCAATAGGCCGCGGTCATCCGCGCCGCGCACGGGCAATTCCGAATGTTGGATTTCACGATTGCTCCCGCAGAGTCGCGGACTCGACTCGGCGGGAGTGGCTGAGCAAGTTACCAAGGACGAAAGGCCCGCTCACTTTATGCTTCCCGCTGTAATCCCCCTGGTCAGTGTCCTCTGGAAAAGAATAAAGAAGATGATACAGGGAAGGATGCCGAGTAGAGCAGATGCGGCCGACTGAGTGGCGTCCATGAGATGTTGCCCCTGAAGCACGGCAATAGCAAGTGGAACCGTCTGTTTCGAATTAGAGATAAGCATGACCAATGGCAGGAAGAATTCATTCCAGGTCCAGATGAAAAAGAACACAAACAGCACAGAGAGTGTTGGCATACTGATTGGCACGACAATATTTAACAACAGTCGAATCTTGCTGCACCCGTCGATCATCGCCGCTTCAAGTAACTCTTTGTTGAATGTGCTAAACGCGGAACTCAACAGGTACGTCCCATAGGCGCTTTGAATCACCGAAAAGATCAGGATGACCGCCAGTTGAGTGTCATATAGCTTGACGAGCCTGGCGAAATAGTACAAGGGATAAGCCAGCGCCTCGTGTGGCAAGGTGTTCGCCACCACAAAGAATATCAGGAGCAATATTCTTCCTTTAACTTTTCCTATCCCCAGGGCAAACGCATTAAACAATGACAGCCCAACGCCAAGTATCGCCACCGATATACTAATAAGAGCGCTGTTTAATAATTTGGTCGTAAAATCTACTCGCTTCCAGAACTGCTCAATACCTCCCCAATATAGACCCTGAGGCATGCTGATAGGGCCTTTGTTGGCATATTCATCTGGGGTCTTGAATGCGTTGAGTGTTACGATAAAGAACGGAGCGAGCATGATCAACAACAGCGCGGTCAGGACGATCAGGGAAAGATATTTACCCACTTGGTGGATGATTCGTGATGCGCTGGTCATATCAAAAGCCCTCCGCGACTTGCTGCCGCGATTGCACGTTGATGAACACAATGGTCAGCAGGATGATGATGATGGTCATGACCGTGGCAATGGTTGACCCATATCCCACATTTGCCTTTTCAAAAAAGTTCTGATAGGAATAGTAAGAGGGGACCAAGGTCGCTGTCCCCGGCCCGCCTCGGGTCAAGACGTAAATCTGGCCGAATACTTTCAGTGCGTGGATCGTGGTGGTCAGAACCACCACGAATATTTCCGGCCGGATGAGTTGGATGGTGATATAGTAGAACTTTTGTAGCCACGTCGCCCCATCAATGGCGGCGGCCTCCAATAATTCCGGGTCAACCCTCTGCAAGGCGGCCATAAAGATGACCAGGGGATAACCGATCTGGAACCAGACCATAACCCCCATGACCGATGGCAACGCCGTGGAGGCATCCCCCAGCCAATTGCGAGCTAGGGAATCAAGCCCGACAGACTTGAGCAGCTCGTTCAAGGCCCCCGAGCCCGGCTGCAGAATCCACCCCCATACGACACCGGCGATCGCCACAGGCAGAATCTGCGGTAAATAGAATCCGGCGCGGAAAAAGTTAGACATGCCTCTGCCGAATTTATTCGCGATGTAGTCAAAAAGTATGGCTGACAACAACAATCCGATAATGGTCGGGATGATGGTCATGGCAATAATCATGGCCAGGTTGTTCCTGAATGAAGCCCAAAAGTTGACATCGCCTATCAGCTTCACATAGTTGGCTAAACCAATCCACTTGGGTGTGCCGATGCCGGTCCACTTGGTGAAACTGGCGCCAATATTTACCAGGAAAGGGAGGATGATGACAAGCAGGAACGCAATAACGCCTGGTATCAGAAATGGCGCGTACCCTTTGTTCAGGGAAGCGCTTTTGTGTGCCACAAGTTCCTCCACACTAAAGGCAGTGCTCTTGAAACACGAGCACTGCCTTTAGATTTTCTAGCCTACACGCTGCCCGCGCCTACTTTGCTATGCCCTCATCGTAAGCTTTTTGAAGCTGATCGAGGACTGCTGTCGGGGCCTTTCCCCCGATCAGTTCCTGGATGTTTGAAACCAACACATCATAGTAGCCGGGCACAGGCCAATCGGGATAGAACGCCAACCCGTCATTCTTGACGAGCGCATCAAAGTTCTTGATCAACTCGTTGATTTGCGGATCGGTGACCTGGGTGAGATCGGCATTGATCGGGATACCTCCCTTATTACCCAACAGGGTCTGAATCTTTTTGTTCAGGGTAATGTCAATGAAATCGGCTGCCAGATCCTTGTTCTTGCTCTTGGTGGGCACAACCCATATATTGCCACCGGAACCCGCACCGTATTTAGCGCCAGGGAAGAGGAACATACCCCATTTGAAGCCCTTGATCTCGGTCACTAACCGGCCATACCACCAGCTACCGGAGATCATGATGGGGTATTTGCCTTGGATAAACGCGACGCCCATTTCCTCAGCGCCGAGGCCTGTGGAATCCTTACTGTAATAGCCTTTCTTGAGCCACTCGACCATCTTGTCTGCAGCAAAGGTGAACTCCGGCCCTTTAAAGTTTGCCTTGCCTTCAAGCTCATAGGCGTTAATAAACGCCCGGTCTGCCTTGCTGAGAGCCAAGTCATAGAAGATATGCTGGGACGGATACTCCTTGGCGCCCAGGGTCAAAGGCATGACGCCCGCCTTGACGAATGTGTCCATGACTGCCTCAAATTCCTCCAGAGTGGTGGGCACATTCACTTTATACTTCTCGAACATATCTTTGTTGTAATAGACCAGCACGTACTCGCCGTAGTTGGTGACACCGTACCACTTGCCAGACCCCATGATGCCCTTCTCATTGTAGCGGCAGGTGGCCTGCAGGCTGGGGCTCAAAATCTTGTCCCAGCCGCGCTTCGTGGCCTCAGCCGTGAGGTCGGCGAGTAAGCCTTGCGACGACAACAAGCCGGCGGTCGCATTGCCCTTGTTGTATTCCATGATATCCGGCGCATCATCCGAATTCAGGATCATGGCAGCCGTTTGGCGGATCTGCTCAAAGCCTTTACCCTCATACGCCACTTTGACTCCCGGGTGCGAGGCTTCGAAATCCTTAATCGCTTCAGCCCAGGCAGCCCCCATAGCGCCGTTAAGTGATTCATAGTGCCATAACTTGAGGACACGTTGCTCCTTAGGCTGCGTGGGTGCAGCGGTCGGTGCTGCGGTTGGCTGAGCTGGCGCGGTGGTCGGCTGGGCTGGTGCAGTGGTCGGCTGGGCAGGGGGCGGGGCTTGAGTTGGCGTAGCACCTCCACCACATGCCACCAATCCCATCAACATGACAGTTGCCAACACAATGGACAACGGTCTTGACATTTTTGCAGACATCTTATCCTCCTATTTGGTTAGTGTCAAGCGGATGAACAAGAATGGTTGGGAAAGTAGTTTTTGCTGTTCTAGCTTTTTGACCTCCTTTCGATTCCGAGCTTTCTCGGAAAGATGCTATACGCTCGGTAGCGACGGGAAGTGGCCGGTGACCGTTCGATCTTTGGTACCGTTTTTCAGGTTTCCCCACAGGGCTGTGGTTTAGTCGGTCAACCGACATGGCTGCCCCATATGGCATCTGTTCCAGACTGGTTTCGACGTGACTCGCCCCACGGTTTGGAGTTTTACCAAATTCCGAACGATCACAGTGGCCGGGGATACTCGCTGTTTCGGCGTGTTGGATGTATAATGAGGTAGGCCAGCAGTGAATAAAGCGCCCCATGCGAAGCAAATGGGAATGCTGTATATGCTGCGCCACCCTGGGGAGATACCACTCACCGCCAAGTCAGTTGGTATCTCCCTTGCTTCTATGGCCGTCGTACGGTCAGCTTACACTAGAACATTGATCGCTCTGTGGAATCGTCCCCCTGCACATTCCCGCTTCGTTACTGCTTGAGCTTGCGAGAAAACTCGGCCGAAAACTGGCTCTTGGCAAGATCACTTTCCAGGATTCCGGCGACATGGGCCGGAACTGCCGCGCACGACGAAGCGGCACGGCAACAACACTTGACGCGCGTCTTGCTCTTCTGCTTCTAGTTGTTCGATTAATAGCTCAACACCCAGGCGGCCTAACTCGGCGCTCGGTGCATCCGTCGTGGTCAAAGGGGGCATCATCATCTCGGCCACACGCGCCGACGAGACGACGACAACGAGCGAAAAGTCATCGGGAATACGCCAGTTCCGATCCGCGATAGCCTGCATAACGCCTGGAATAGCACGCTCGTTCATGCTCACGAGTGCGGTCAAGTTGGGGCATTCGGCCAACAACTCATTGAATGCCTCGTATCCGGCTCTCGGCGCAGCGCGACAGAACCGTGTTATACCATCCAGCCCAGCAGTTTGCGTCGCCTGCTCGAAACCGGTATGGGTATGAACAGCCGGGCCATAGCCCGCGTCAAACGCTGATTGGGATTGGTTTAAGAAAGCTATGTGTGTGTGTCCCAACCCAGACAGATAGTTGACCACATCTTGGGTGGTTCGCTCAAAATCAATGTCCGCATAGCCGGTGCCGGTCGTGTCCGCGCATCGCCCGATCATACTGAAGGGGAAACCAATCTCGCGCAACAAGTTGATGCGTTCGTCATTCAAGTGCACTTCCATGACGATCACGCCATCTACTAAACCTTGCTGTGTGAATTGCCGCAGTTCGTTCGGATCGTGCATTTCAGACGACCACAGCACCAAGTTATACCCGTTTTCCCTGGCGGTGTCGGATGCGCTTGTGACAAACTCGAGTTCCGTGAAGCCCAGGCCGCGTTCTGGAGTGGGAAAGAGGAGAGCAATGATTCTGCTGCGCTTGCTGGCCAAGCCGCGCGCAAGGGCATGCGGCCTATATTCTAGCTCCTCCATCGCCGCAAAGATGCGCTGCCGGGTCTCTTCAGAAATAGACCGTGTGCCGTTTAGCGCGTAGGAGACTGTGCTGAGGGCAACATTGGCACGTTTGGCTACATCCAGCATTGTTGGCAAAGGGGGAACCTCTCTAGATCAGGTTGGAGTATCGCGCCCAAGTATCGAAGCGCATAGTCGAACCGCTTCGACAAAAAGAATATCACTGTTTCGCATGCATGTCAAGAGGCACTTTTTTCGGTCCATTTGTCGGAGGCTCTAGGCATGTCCAGGGTGACAGTTAGCGCCCCGTACGCAAACAAACGCGCAATTTGCACGCTGAGCGGTGATGGCGGTGTATGACAAGGTGTTCGGAGAGTTTGAGGTTTTACGAGCAGACGAAAAATATTTACAGGCGATTGAATGGTTAATCCACTACCGCAGCCAGCTGCGCGCGCTCCACGCGGTGGGCGAGAAATCCTTCGGCGCCGAAAAGTATCAGCGCCACCCAGACAATGCCAAAACCGATAAATTGCGTATGCGTGAACGGTTCCCCATAGACCAGCACGCCGAGCAGGAATTGCAGCGTGGGCGCGATGTATTGCAGAATGCCCACCAGCGAAAGCGGGATGCGACGCGCCGCCGAGGCAAACATCAACAGCGGGATGGTCGTCATCAGCCCCGCGCCCACCAGCAGGACGTCCGAGATCGCGCCAGTGTGGAGGAAGGCGCCCTGACCGGTCGTATCGGAATAGAGCAAGTAGAGCAGCGCGGGCAGGAACAGGAGACCCGTCTCCAACGTCAGGCCGTAGAGCGAACCGAGCGGAGCAGTCTTTTTGACCAGCCCATAGGCGCCAAAAGAGAATGCCAGCGTCAGCGCGATCCAGGGTAAGGAGCCATAGGCAAAGGTCAGGTAGAGCACGCCCACCGCCGCCAGCCCGAGGGGAATCCACTGCAACGAGCGCAGGCGCTCATGCAGGAACAGCACACCCATCAGCACATTGAGCAATGGGTTGATATAGTAGCCCAGGCTGGCTTCGACGATGAAACCGGCATTGACCGCCCAAATGTAGACCAGCCAGTTGATGCCGATGAGCACTGCCGCCACCAGATAGATGCGCAGCACACGCGGTTTGAGCGCCGCCGTGCGGAAAACATTCCACTGGCGCGAAACGAGAATGAAGACGAACAGCATGAGAAATGACCAGAGAACGCGATGGCTGATCAGTTGCACCGCCGGGACATGGTGCAGCCACTTCCAGTAAACGGGGAACAACCCCCAGATGACGTACGCGCCGATGCCATACCAGATGCCTTTGTTCATACGAATATCTCCGCCTTTCCAATGAGGTGCAAGTATACTACAAACCCAAGAATGGCCGAGAAAACAAAAACCCTGAAGGCGAAAATGACCTTCAGGGTCTTGTGTTGGATGGAAACGCGCTTATAGTTCCCCGGCAAAGGCCCGCGCCAGCAGGGACTCGAACAGCGCACTGAGCCGGGCGCGGGACTGGGCCTGCTGCGCTTGCAGGGCGCGCGCCTCTGCCACACGCGCGGAAAATTCGTGTTGGAGTGGAAGCGGGGGGAGAGGAACAGGCAGACCGCGCAATTGCGTCATGTTTATACTGGCAAGGTTTGTGGTTTTCTTGGCGCATTGAAGGAAGTACATTTTCGCCGCACTGGTTTGCAGATAATCAGCAAAAAATATTGGCACCAACTTGTCTGGGGTAACACGAACTCGAAAGACATGATTTTGATGAATGCAATTTGGCGGCAAATCAACTTCAAGCATTGCGCCGCGTCCAAGTTTGTCAAAGTCGCCGCCTTCGGTCAACAATACGTCGCCTTTTTTGAGAGCCAACTCTTCGACTTCGGACGGCAGTGCTTCAATGGTCTTTATCTCAGCAAGATCGAGATAGCCAGCCTGCACGTTCGCCACTCTCAAATATGGCACGATAACGGCAGATGAGCCAAGTCGTCTGCCCTTTGCAACACCTGAAACAACTTTCGCAACATCACTGAGCAACTTTATTGGATAATTGCTCTCTGCCAGATCGCCAAACATCTCGTGGAACAGCGCCGGGATAAAATCGCCCATGCGCGCATCGGCGCGGGCGCGCAGGCAGCGCAGTGACCCGGCTTCGTCCAACAGGCGCACGATGCGCTCTTGCTCGGCCAGGGGCGGCAAGGGAACAGGAATTTGAGCTGCTTTAGCTTGATTTAGTTTCTGCCGAGTTGTACCAGCAACCAACGGAAGTATGTCGGGGCGTATCCTAATCGAGTGCAGACAATATCTAAAATTGATTAGATCCCTCCGGGGTCGGAGAACATGGGCGTGATTATTTACCCAGTAACGCCCTGAAACTTCATAGGCAATGGGATCGGTTGATGATCCAAATTTACCACCATCTTCTGCCAGCAAAATAAGTGGTTCGTCAAATATAAAGCCATCAATCCATCCGACTTGCCCATTTGCACCGTAGTAAGGAAATAGTTCTGATTGCTGTTTGTTGGCAATACGAGTTTGCCTTTCAGCCTCGTTTATCGGTATACGTTGCGAGTCTAGAAAGTCACAGACATCATCTACTGTTACCCATTTCCAATTAGTTGGCAGTTCTTTCTTCATGAACCAATTGCCCTCATCAGCCGCTTTGCTTTCTCGGCAATCTCTTCTTCCAACGTTAGCACTTCAGTCAGAATCTCACGCGGGGCATCATGGTTGGCGGCCTGGGCGGTCACGGGTCTGTAGCGTCCGGCGGCCAGGCTCAGGTCGTCGCTGGCCAGTATCTTTGCCAGCGGCACGCGGTAGGCGGCGCTGCCTTCGGCGCGCGTCGGCCATTTTGCCAGCAGGTCGGGAATGTCGTTGGCGTCCACGGGCGCGCGCTTGTCGTCCATCGAATAGCCGTCGGCGGCGAGGTCGTAGAACCAGACAAAGCCCCCATCCCCGGCCCTTTCCCCGCTCCGCAAACTGCGCGGGACAGGGGAAGGGAGTCGTTCGAAGATGAGCACCGCCGTGCCCACGCCGGAATAGGGCTTGAAGACGCCGGAGGCCAGGTTAATGATGGCTTGCAGGTCGAACTCGGTCAGGAGCATTTCGCGCAGGCGCTTGGCGGCGCGCGTCGAGCCGAACAGCACGCCGTTGGGCACAATCACGCCCGCGCGTCCGCCCGCTTCCAGGTGATCCATGAACCATTTGAGAAAGAGCAATTCGGTGTTGCGCGAATCGAGGTTGAGGTCTTCCAGGATGCTTTCCTTCTGGATTTTTCCGGCAAAGGGCGGATTGGCCAGGATGTAGCGGAACTGCTGGCCGGGATACTCGCCGCCGAGCGATTGGGTCAAGGGGTTGAAAAAGCGCACGTCGGCCTTTTCCAATTTGTGCAGGTACAAATTGAGAATGGCGATCTTGACCATGTTGGCGTCGTTGTCAAAGCCGGTAAAGGCCTGCTCCTCCAGAAACTTCCACTGCGCGGGCGTCAACAGGTCGCCAAGCAGCTCGCCGCGCTCCAAGGCGGCTTTGGAAGAGTGCTGGCGCAAAATGTGCAAAAAGGCGGCAATCAAAAAACCCGCCGTGCCGCAGGCCGGGTCAATGAGGCGATGGCCGGGCTGCGGGTCAACCAGTTTGACGATCAGGTCAATGATGTGGCGCGGCGTGCGGAACTGGCCGTTCGTGCCCGACATGCTCAATTTGCTGAGCAGGTACTCGTACATGTCGCCCTTCAAGTCCAGTCCGCCGTGGGCTTCCAAATCCATCTCGTGGATGCCCTGAATGACGGCGCGCAGCGTGGGGCGGTCGTAAATCTTGAGCGTGGCGCGGCTGAAAAGTGTTGCGCCCGTGGGAGAGAGGCCCGGCAGCTCGGCGATCTTTTCAATCGCGTCGCGCGCCGCGTTATAGAGCGCGTCGCCGCTGAGGGTGACAAAGTTGCCCCAGGCGTAACGCGCCCACTCGCCCGCAAACAGGCGCTTGTATTTTTTGCCTACCGCCGCCAGTTGCTCGTCGCGCTCGGAGAGCAACCGCAAAAAGATGAGATAGGATAACTGCTCGATGGAATCCATCGGGTTGTTGACCCCGCCCGACCACAGGATGTCCATCAAGTGGTCTACTTGCTGCTGCATGCCGGAGGATTGGAAATTGGTTGCTGCCAATGTATGCCTCGATAAATCTTGCTCTGTCACCCCGCCTCGTCGTGCCCGGCGCTCCGCACCGGCGACGCGCTAGGCGAGCGCGCCCCCGCCGCTGCGCGCGGTGTTAGCCACCGTGACTTGAGGCGTAAACCAACACAAAGAATTCACTGGTTTCTGTCGTGCGGCGCACTTTGTTTATTGCTTCAACCAAATACATTTCACCGCTCAAGATATAAAACAAAATGTGACTGTTCAGCCAGCCGAGACTTGTTAAGCAGTTACAATTTGTTTATAGTTATTGACTACACATAGTTGGGCTCATAATTTCTCTGCGCAGCTAATACGTTCCACTATAGGTAAAGGTTCCTTCACCCTTCAGATAAACGTTGAAGAACTGCAATACAATGCCGTTCATCTTTTCAATCGTGGATAATGCATCTGCCTCATGCCCCCCAGCTTTCGGCACTGAAGCGTTAATCATTGACACGAGAAACGGCGAGATAAGCGGCAGATCGGTCAGGCTCATATGATCCGTGCCCGTAAGGTGGACTTCGAACGCATTCGGGGCGGTGGCTGTGACATGCTTGACGGCGATCACCGTGTTCGCGTCCGGAATGGCGGCAATCAACCGCTCCAGAGTGTCAGAAAGAATGTTCAGGATCGGGACAGGATAAACCTTGGTGTTCATCACTTCCTTGCCATCGACATAGTCCAGGTATTCACCGGCCAGGTCGGCATCCAGATTGATCACCGCGTCGATGTCGTTCCGCTCTCTGGCCACCTGGGCGCTGGATTCCCCACCCAGAGAGTGACCCATCAAACCGATTTTCTCAGGATCGATGAGCTGATAGACCGGATCTGAGCCTGCCTCTTGGGCTTGAGCGAGGATCGTATCCAGGACGAAATTTATATCAGCGATGCGAAGTTGCATCCACTTCTGATGGAGTTTGAAAATCGTTGCTTTGTCATATTTGCCGTTGCTCACGTTCATGTATTCCTGTAGGAATGCGTTATCGATTATTGTGCGATGGCCGTTGGTGTCTATGGTGAAAAAGGAGTGATAGGGATGGTCAATGGAGCAGACCACGTAGCCGTTGCTCGCCAGCTCCATAAAGGTGGATGTATTGCTGGCTTTTATCCCAAATATGCCATGCGAAAACACGACCAACGGGTATCTTCCTCCCGCATCTTTGGGATACCAGAATTCCACATTGACCTCTCTGTTCTCGCCCGTATTGGTAAATGTTTCAATCCGGCTCTTGTCAGTGTAGGTATAGTTTACGGTGGCAACTTCGTACTTGCCGGTCATCTTGGGCTGCTGATGCTGCGGGAAAATAAGGGCGGGAACCATGACGATGACGACCAGCAGCAGCATTGCGATTGCCTTAAACACGATAGGCCCGGTCTTATATTCTTTTTTCTCCTCTTTCTTGCGTATCAGCGTCGACGCGCCGAGCGCCGCCCAGACGAGCAGTAATGCGGCAAGCCCGTACCAGCGGAAGCTCCACTGGATGACCGATACCAGCGTGAAGATAACGAACGCGGCGAGCGCGCCGATACGAACAAAGCTTCTGACCTTCACCTGGTTCGATTTCGTGATAATACAGTATGCTGCGAATGCCGCTTCAATGATGAAAGCGATAGTCAATAGTATTGTTCCCATGTAGATTTCCTTTCTCTGTTTCTTGATTATGGCTAACGTGGCGCTTCAGCCGCCGGCGGGAGCGCGACCGCAGGGAGCGCGAAGGACGGTCGGCTGGAAGCGCGGGTTGGGCCTGCTTACAGACCTTTGGGCGCAATTATGACTCGCACCGTAAGTCCGTCCTTGTCTCCGCTAAGATCATTTTCAATTCCGTGCGGGTTAGCGATTCGCCCTTCTGGATCATAGACAAAGCAAACCAGCGTCCTGCAATCAGGGTGCTGTTTATACTTCTGAATATCAACAACTAATTGTTCCCCCAACTCCCTTGCCCCCAAGCCACTCCGAGTCTTCTTGGCCTCGATAACTATTTGCTCTAACTTGAGCAGGAAATCCATTCGAGAACTTTCGCCCGCATAACTTGGCGTCCACTCTTCGGGCCTAATATCGTCGTGCTCCAAAGTTAGCAAGGCATGCAGCAGATCTTGGACATCGTATTCATCTTCCACATGGAGAGTATCTCTATTGCTGTGTCTTGATCGCAATTGCCTCGCAACGAGGTGAAACCGAGAGCATAGGCGCTCAAGCGTCAACATTTGGCGTATGTGTTCGTGTAAGGCGCTTTTTGTTTGAAACGTTTCGCCTACTAGTCTGTAATTTTGACGCTTGCTCATAATAACCATCAATTCTGACTAAAGCGGCCCAACGGCGATATGGGATTCTCAGAATGACAGCGCGTGATGGCGCGCTGCAAGCGTGCCTCACACCGCCAGCCCGCCCGTCACCGCCTGGCGCACCAGGCTGGACTGGCGCAGCGCTTCAAACACCGAGGCGCGCTCGGTAAAGCGCGTCAAGGCGGAAACGCCGCCCATTTGCGTAAACTGCCCGGCCATGAATAGCGTGGGGTCGTCTTGCAGGAATTTTGCGCGCGCGTCGGGATCGTCCACCACCATCATCGCCAGCGCCGTCAGCCATTGCTGCTCGCTGTAGCGCAGATTGAAACGCGCCGCCAGCGAATCCACCGTATCCTGCACCACCCGGTCTTTGGTGGGCAAGGGCTTGATGCCGAGCGCGTGATAGGCAAAACTGGGCGTGGGCGCGGGCACGCCATACGAAAGCACCAGCTTGTCGGGCGAATAGTACATCTCCGGCTTGTGGAAGAAACGCTCCTGCAAAATCGTTTCCACCGCGTCGTCGTCTTCGGTCTCCACCGCCTGCCGGAATTCGGGATCGGCCTGCGCAAAGGCGGCCACGTCACGCTCGAACGAGCCACGGAACGTCATCTGATCCACTTTTTCGCCGTTCGGCCCGACAAGGTAAATCTCTTTGGAAACGATGGTGTCAATGCCCTGCCAGACCGGGATGCCGGGCATTTCACCCTTCGCGTCGCCCGTCGCGTAACTGCCCTTGACCTCGCCCACTTGTGGGCCGCCCACGCCTGGGCCGCTCCCCGGTGACCCTCGGCCTTGTTCCGTTTTCTCTTTCGGCAGTTGCAGCGGAAGCGTGTAATCGTACTTTTCTTGAAAGTATTCCGCCACGCCGCAGAAATCGAGCAGGAAGAAAACTCGCTTGGCGTATTCCGTGTGCCCGATGCGGAAAGTGAATATCCGCGTGCCGCGTCCCTTGATCTGGATGTATTCAGTCGGAGAAAAGATCGGGCGCATCAAGACCACATTCAACAGGTCTTTGCAATTGTAGCCGGTCGAGAGCATATCCACGGAAACGGCCACGCGTTCTTTGCGTTTGCCGTCGCGAAAGTCTTTGGCAATCGCAGACGATTCGGGAATGCGCGACGTAATCGTCACCGCCAATTCGGGCTGCATGGAATTCAAGAGCTGGGTCAGCTCGGTAGCGTGGTTTTGATTGACGGCAAAGACGATAGATTTTCCGATTCGACCATCGGGGCTAGACTGTGCGTGCTCCAAGAACGCCTTGCACATCAGGGCGTTGCGGGCGGGCGTGAAAATCTTGCGCTCCAAATCCTGAATCTTGAAATTTTCAGTCTGCTCATCAATCGTCACCGCCCAGCCCTTTTCTTCCAATGCCTGGGTCGTGATGTCCGAGCGGATATCGAAAATCTTGGGCATGCACAGGAACGGCCCGGCGGGGTCTTGGGCGGCGTCAATGATGTCGTAGCGAAAAGTCGGCTGGCCGGGTTCGCAGCCAAAATAGTGATAGGTATCGCGCAACATGCGCGCTTCGAGCGCCTTGGGGTTTTCCTGTCCCAACTGTCGAAGGTCAACATTTTTCAAGTACGCCTTGGGTGTGGCCGTCAACCCAATGCGCGTGGCTTGAAAGAACTGCACCACCTCGCGCGCGTCGCCGTAAATCGAGCGATGCGCTTCGTCGTTGATGACCAGGTCGAAATAAAAGGGCGTGAATTCCTCACGGTAGCGGCGGTCTACCATCAGCGATTGAATAGTCGCCACCACGACGCACGAGCCGAGCAAATCCCCGCTGCGGCGGGCGCTTTTGTAAATCACCGGCTTGTAGTCGCGCAGGATGACCTCAAAGTCTTCCATCGTCTGCTTGGCCAGTTCGATGCGGTCAACGATGAACAGCACCCGCTCGGCGTTTTTCGTCTCCAAAAAACGGCGGATGAGCGCGGCGCACAGCAGCGTCTTGCCTGTGCCGGTCGCCATTTCTAGCAAGAACTTGCGCTTTTTCTCGTTGTCATACTGGCTGGAGATTTCGTCCAGCGCGCGGATTTGATACTGGCGCAGCTTTACATCAGGCTTGAGCGTTCTGAAATAGTCCGCCCCGATTTTCTCCGTGAGCAGCGGGCGCGGCGGCTGCATGTTTTTCAGGCGCACGCGCTCCAAATCCTCTTGCGAGGGCAGGCGTTCGATGCGGTAAGCATCCTGCTGGTCGCGGCGTTCATAATTCCAGAACCAGTGTTCCTTGCCGTTGGAAAGAATGACAAACGGAGCGCGCAGATTCTCGGCATAGCCGCCCGCTTGTTCTTTGGCGTCGTAGGGATCTTTGTCCGGGCGCTTGGCTTCCAGCACACACAACGTCACGCCGCGCTTGTCTTTCAGCAAGTAATCGGCGCGGCCGCTTGAATGGTTGTATTCAAATTGAACCTGATGCCAGTCAAGAATATTCCACCCGCTGTCGCGCAGTGCGTCGTCAATGAGAACGCGGGAAAAGGCCTCGGATTCGTGTGTCATGTTTTCCCTGCCAGTAGGGGCGGGTCGAACCCCGTCCTTGAAGGATGGATGACAGGAATTATATCACCAAAAAGTCCCCGCCACATGCCCGTGACGGGGAACTTGTCTTTTACCAACCTCATGGGTTTTGTCAGGTATGCTAAACTCCTTCCACACTGCGCAACACCTGCTCAAATTGTCAGGGCGACCCTCGTGTAGCGGGTCGCCCTGGGCAGAGACATACCTTTCTCTTCATCCGACGTTCATCACTCTCCCTCTTTAGGGGGTTCGACCTTCGACAGTCGCTGTCGTTGCGCTTCAAACAAAATGATGGCGGCGGCAACCGCTGCATTGAGCGATTCGATACCGCACTGCATCGGGATGGACACTCGCCCGGTGGCAAGTCTTTCCGCCTCGGCACTTGCGCCTTCGGCCTCGCCGCCGACGATGAGGGCGGAGGGTTTCGTCCAATCCACTTGCGTGTAGGGGATCGCGCCGCGCGCATCGGCCACCCAGATCGAGAGGCCATTCAAATGCGTGGCAATCACCGGCCAGGTCATGGTCGCAATGGGCAAACGAAAGTGCGTACCCATCGCGCCCCGCACGACTTTGAGATTGTAGAGGTCCACTGTACCCGGTCCCAGCAGCACCTCGTCCGCGCCCGCAGCGGCGGACGTGCGAAGCAGCGTCCCCAGGTTGCCGGGATCGCGCAGCGCGTCGGCCACGACAGACAGTGTAGGGCGCGTGGGCAGTGATGCGCCAGACATGGGCAAGACAGCCAGAATGCCCGGCGGCGTTTCCGTCTCGGAGCAAAAGCGCATCACGCCCGGCGTCACGTCCAAGCAGACCGCGCCTCCGGCGTGCAGCCGCTCGATCAGCTTTTGGCCGCGCTCGTCCACCTCGGTGGTGTAAAAGATAAAATCCGGCTGAACGTTGGCACGGATGGCTTCCTCGACCAGCCGGATACCTTCGACAACAAAACGCCCTTCCTCCTGTCGCGTTTTGCGACGAGAAAGGGCGTGGACGTACTTGACTCGCTCGTTGGATGTGCTGGTGATCATGATAAAACCAACCTCCCGAAGGCTTGAAGCCATCGGGAGGTTTAGTGGTTTGATTGACTAATTGCCCTTGGCCGTTTCGGCCAGCTTGGCGAATGTGGCCGCATCGGCCACGGCCAGATCGGCCAGCACCTTGCGGTCGAGCATCACCCCGGCGGTTTTCAGCCCGTACATGAACTTGCTGTACGACAGGCCATTGAGCCGCGCGGCAGCGTTGATGCGCGCGATCCACAGTTGGCGGAAATTGCGCTTGCGCTGGCGGCGGTCGCGGTAAGAATAATACAACGAGTGAAGCAGGCCCTCACTGGCCTTTTTCCAGAGGCGATGGCGGCTGCCATGCTGCCCCTTCATCATTCCGATGATTTTGTTATGGCGGCGACGCAGGACAATGCCGCCTTTGGTTCTCGGCATAGCTTACTTTCCCTTCAAATACGGCGCCAGGCGCTTGACGCGTTTCGCAACACCCGTGCCAGAAACTTCAATCAACTCGACAAACTGAGCCTTGACCCGGCTCGACTTGCGTCGGCGCAGGTGACTCTTGCCGAGCTTGGTGCGCATCAGCTTACCGCTGCCGGTCAGCCGAAAGCGCTTAGACGTTGATTTGTGTGACTTGATCTTGGGCACTGGAAGATACCTCTTTCGAACCAGACTTTTTCTTGGGCGCAGGCGCCAATACCATCAACATCGTGCGGCCTTCCATATCCGGCTTTTGCTCGACCACACCCACATCGGCCAGTTCTTCGGCCACGCTCGCTAACTCTAGTCGGGCAATGTCCGGGTAAGTGATTTCGCGTCCCCGGAAGTGAACGCGAACTTTTACTTTCATCCCCAGCTCCAACCACCGACGCGCATCGCGCACTTTAAAACCGCGATGGTGATCGTCCGTCTTGGGGCGCAGCCGGATCTCTTTGACCTCGATGACCTTTTGTGCCTTTTTGGCTTCTCGCTCTTTCTTCGCCAGCTCGTACAGGAACTTGCCATAGTCCATCACCTTGCACACGGGGGGCTCGGCCGTGGGCGAGACTTCGACGAGGTCAAGTTCACTTTCGCGGGCGAGGCGGAGAGCTTCCTGAATGGACGCGATGCCGATGTGTTGTCCATCGGGGCCGATTAGCCGGACTTCACGGACACGGATGCCTTCGTTAATGCGATGATCTCTGGCGCTAATACGCTTTTCCTCTCCCTATCCTAAACGCGCCCGGATCCGCTCCCGGGCGCAACGTGGCGAAATCATAACACAAAGGGCGCAAATCGTCAACCCGATTGCTTTTTGAGGTTTGAATTTTGCTCGATGTGATGTTATGATGCTCGCAAATCCTTTCGAGTGAGGCTTGCGTGCGACCTACATTCACCCCCTTGCGCCGCGCCGACCTGACCATTCGCCCAGCGCGCGACGATGACCTGCCTGCCTTGCGTCGCCTGGTCGGGACGAGCGCACGGGCGCACCTCCATCTGGACTGGTGGACACTGGAAGAATGGATAGGGAATCCGGCCTGCCTGGTCGCGCAAGCTGACCGGCGCATCGTCGGGCTGGGGATGGGCGTGCGAGATGCGTCGGAGGTAGCCTGGCTGCGCGCGGTGGTCATGGAAGATGGCTTGAGCGCGAATGTGCTGCTCGACGTTCTCCTGCCGTCCCTGCTGGCTGCCTTGCGCTTGCAGGGCATCGGCCAGTTAGCGTGCATGGCCTGGGCCGACTGGCTCTCGGACAAGCTGCCGGAGCACAACTTTTCACCCATGACGCGCGTGGTGACTCTTTGCCAAAACGAGGCGACCTTCCCCCCTCGCCCAAGCACGAACGGCTTCCTCGTGCGCGAAGCCGAACCGACGGACCTGGATGCCATCACGGCCCTGGATCACGCCGCTTTTGGCGCCGAGTGGTGGTACAGCGGAACAACCTTCTTTCGCGCGATGCACGACCCAACGCGCTTTATCGTGGCGCAATGCAGCGGCCAGCCCGTGGGCTATGGCTTTGGACACTCTTACGGAACGCAAGCCCATATCACACGCCTGGCCGTTCACCCGGAGCAGCAGGGGCAAGGGATCGGCACGCGATTGTTGGAAGCCCTCATTACGCACTTTAGGGCACAGGGCGCGGAGACCATCACATTGAATACACAGACGGATAACGAGGATGCACTGCGCTTGTATCGCCACTTTGGATTCACATCAACGGGCGATGAGGTGACGGTGTTTAGCCGACTCGTCGAGTAGAGGCGAGGCTTGTCCGCGTCCTCAAGCAATGTGCGGACGTTCGGCGGCGCGGGCTAATATCCATCGGCCATCGGGCAGCAGGCGAAGCTCAAAAATTTGTTCGCCAGACGTCATCACCAGGAAACACCGCGCGTCGCCCTCGACCCACGTGCGACCTCGGTCGGCCACCTTGTAGCGACGACCTTCCCACGCAAAGGCGACTGGCTGCGGCGTGCCGTCTACGCTGATGCGGACCTCGACCGGCACAGGCTCGTTGACGAATTTCATTACTCAATTCCCATCTTCTGGACGCGGACGCGAAGCGCGCAGATGAACGCAGGTCAGAAAAACCCGTGCTCATCCGTGTTTATCCGTGTCCAAAAACTCTTTGAGCATGGCCAGCGCCGCATCGGCGGAGCGGACCTTGTTGCCTTCGCGGTCGCTATCCCACACAAAATGTTCCACACGCTCCCGGTCACGCGACGAAAGCGCGATGTACACCAGGCCAACAGGCTTGCCCGGCATTCCCCCACCCGGCCCGGCGATGCCCGTGATGCTCACAGCCACGTCGGTCCCCAGCGCCTTGCGCGCGCCGCGCGCCATCTCCAGCGCCGTCTCTGCGCTCACCGCGCCATGCTCATACAGCGTGTCGTGATGGACGCCCAGCAGCCGCTCTTTGGCGTCATACGAGTAGGCGATGATGCCGCCTTGAAAATAATCCGAACTGCCGGGCACGTCGGTGATACGATGCCCTAGCAATCCGCCTGTGCAAGACTCGGCCGTCGCCAGCGTCAGCTTGCGCTCGGCCAACATGCGTCCGACGATGTTTTCAAGTTTCTCTTCGAGTTTGTCCATAGTGGCGCGCATGTTAGCACCGATAAGCGGACCTGTCAACATCGGTTGTTTGCCAAAACGATGTGATGCGTTTATACTCATCATGCCGTGCAAAAGCCTGTTATCGCTGAAGCGCCAGTGAACCCTATCCATGTTGATGTCATGCGATGAAAACCCAACCGCACCTACCCCTATTCGAGACTGATTCACCTACAGAATTTTCCAGTACACAAGAAAAAACTCGCCATGCTATCCAAGATGCCATGCAGCGTGGTCGTTTTTTTGCTCTCAACCTTATTCAGCTTCGTTTCGGCCCAATACTGGACGAGATTGAGGCCATTGCGCGCCATGCTGACCTTGAGATTTGGCGTGCGGCCGCCCACCGACTAGGTATTGACCCCAATGCGCTGGACGTGCTAGACCACGTCCCGATTTGCTATCCTTTCTATTTTTGTGACCCTACTCAACTGGTCAGAAGTCCATCACGGGTAGCCTATTATCGAAATCTGGCAATGATCTCTATCCAGGTCATGCAAGACATTGGCCTGGACACAGCAAGCCATGAGGCAGGTCAGCCATTACCGCTGGACAAGGCAGAGCAACTCGCCCTGTACTTTAACAGCACGATCAGCGCATTCGTTGTCACAAATCCATCACTGATCACCAGCCGACGACACATCGAAATGATGTTTTCCAATCTCGGCGAGAGTATCGGTGATTTGTGGCGGAATAAAGCCGGAGAGTAATCATGCTGGCTCAAGTCTACACCAGCGCCGTCATCGGATTAGAAGGCGAGATCGTCAAGGTCGAGGTGGACACCGGGCGCGGGCTGCCAACATTCACACTCGTCGGATTGCCTGACGCGGCGATCAAAGAATCCGCCGAGCGGGTGCGAGCGGCGATCAAGAACAGCGGCCTGACGATGCCGGGTGGACGCATCACCGTCAACCTCGCCCCGGCTGACCTGCGTAAAGCCGGCCCCAGTTACGATCTCCCCATCGCGCTCGGCGTGCTGGCTGCGGCAGAGCAGGTTTCAGTAGACACGCTTCAGCGCGCGCTTGTGGTAGGTGAGTTGGGGCTGGATGGCAGTGTGCGACACATTCGCGGTGTGATCTCGGTGGCGGCGCTGGCGCGGCAGCGCGAGTTTGTCCGGCTGTTTGTCCCCGCCGAAGACGCCGCCGAGGCCGCGCTCATCCCCGGCGTGGACATTGTGCCGGTGAGCAGCCTGGCCGACCTGGTCAATCACCTGCACGGCGTCGCGCCCATCGCTTCGCAAGCCAGCGCACCAACATCCCCGGAGATAACCGCTGCACTCGTCACCGACTTGCAAGAAGTGCGCGGGCAGGAGCACGTCAAGCGCGCATTAGAAGTCGCGGCGGCGGGTGGGCACAATGTCTTGATGGTGGGACCGCCCGGCGCGGGCAAGACGTTGATGGCGCGCGCGTTGCCGGGCATCCTGCCCAGCTTGACGCTCGACGAGTCGCTGGAGGTTACGCGCATCTATAGCGTGGCCGACATGCTGCCGACCGGCACGCCCCTCATCCGCCAGCGGCCATTCCGCGCGCCGCACCACACGATCAGCCACGCGGGTCTAGTGGGTGGCGGACGAGTCCCTCGCCCCGGCGAAATCAGCCTGGCGCATCGAGGCGTGCTGTTCCTCGACGAATTGCCGGAATTCGATCAACGCTCGCTCGAAGTACTGCGCCAGCCGCTCGAAGATAAAATCGTCACCATCAGCCGCGCGGCCGGCACGCTGACTTTTCCCGCCAATTTTCAACTGGTCGCCGCGATGAACCCTTGCCCATGTGGCTATTATGGCGACCCGACCAAAGAATGTACCTGTGCACCCTCTATGGTGACACGCTACCAAAAGCGCATCAGCGGGCCGCTCCTCGACCGGATTGATATTCACGTGCAAGTGCCGCGCGTGCCGTACGAAAAGCTCACGGGCGAGCGATTAGGCGAGCCGTCGTCCGTCATCGTCGCGCGAGTGCAGGCGGCGCGCGAGCATCAGCACGCGCGTTTCGCCTCGCACGGCGCCGTTGTACCCAACGCCGTTGTACCCAACACCCGCGTGGTGTGCAACGCGGACATGACACCGGCGGACGTGCGCGTGTTTTGCAAGCTCGACGCGACCAGTCAATCTCTCATGCGGACGGCAATGCAGCAACTGCAACTCTCTGCCCGCGCCTTTCATCGCGTCCTCAAGATCGCGCGAACGATTGCGGATTTGGCCGGGAATGACGAAATCGCCCCGGCGCATCTGGCCGAGGCAATTCAGTATAGGCCCAGGCGGCAGGAGTGAATCGCGGCACAGTTGCGCCATACACGATATGAGAATTGAGAGCGCCCCATCTCTTCCAGAGGTGGGGCGCTCTCGGTGCGGGCCATGCAGAGTTTATTGGCCTCTGATAACCAGCGGCAGGTACACTGGCGGCATGATGTTGACTTGGGCCGTCGCCAGGCTCGTCTGTCGAGAGGTGTGGCTGGACCCAATGTCTCTGACGCGCAGGTAAATAGTCTGTGGCACTGGCGCCGCTTGCCAACTGTCACCACTCAACGTGACCGTGTAATTGAGGTTGCGTCCACTACCGATAAGATTCCCGTCCGCAACGCTGCCGCGATACCACTCGTAGGTGTAACCGTAATTAGGGGGAAGAGTATTACCGACGCCCAGCTTAAAGTCGAGCGAAGCATCGTACCCCAGTTCCGCCAGCGTCTTGGAAGCGTCGGCTGCGGACAGGGTGATCACCTGGCCGGGCCACAAGTTCTTGCCCAAATCAGAAGTGGATTGAACCTTGGCAAGAGGCGGCATAAACTCTGGGTCAATGGGCATATAGGTGGTCCCCGTCACCACCAACGGGTCTGGGGTTGACCCTTCGTACGTGGCCGAGATGATATAAGCCGGATAGAGCTGATCTTGCCCGCTACCGGTGGACTCTTCCCAGTACCCCAGCGTGTAGGTGAGCACAGTCTTGTTGGTGGGGTTGTCGAACGGGACATGCTTGTAGGCGGTTTGAGGCTCCATGATCTGGAACAGCTTTTCGATCTTGTCGTAAGGCTGCACCGCCGTCATCTTTTGCGGCGACAGCGCCGAGACGCTCCCGACCTGCCGCCAGCCGCCCTGCGCTCCCACCACGGCGCCGGTTTGTTCTGGTGTAGCTACTCTAGCCGCGCCGCCGGTCGGCTTGACATAGACCTTGAGCTTGGCGCCATCGCCGACGACCGAGAACGAAATCGCCTGTGTGGGCGCCAGGCCAGTGGTAGTGCCTGTCACGATACGGGAATAGATCACTTCCCAGTCGGTAACGGTCGAGGTGATGACCACCGGCGCGCTCGGGCTCTTTAGCCCCGGTGGTGGTTTTTGAATCGTGTCGAGGTTAACGGGCACCGCCTCTGCGAACTGGGCGTCGCCGGGCATCAGTTTGTTGCCGTTCAGGAACGCGTCGGCGGTGGCCTTGGCATCTTGGGCGCTCAAGATGCCCACCTGCGAGGCGGCCGTCCCGCTGAACAGGGCGCCGCTGTCAACGTAGTAGAACAACCCGCTCACCGAGTCCATCTCCAACTGGTGAGTGCCGAGGGTGCTGGTCCAGACACCGCCCTGCGCTAGCGGCGCCATCGTCGCCAACGTCGCCGTCTGGGTCGGCACGCCAAAGGTGGCGCCCAAGTTGTCCCATCGGCTCGTTGCCTCCGCAAAGCTCAATGGCGGCGTCAGCAAGACCGGCATGGCGGTCACTTGCTGAGGATCCACGTACAGAGCCGGCTGGGTCGTGCCGCACCATTTGGTGGACCGCCAGTAGGTGGCGTCTTGTGCGTGGTCGGGCATCTGATTGTAGATGGATTCGTAGAGGTCGTAATACTCTTCCCCCAGTACCTTGGCCTGCACGCCGCTGGGCTGCTTTTGATCGCAGGCGATGAACCACGCATCGCGGAGGCTGTTGCCGGCCAATACACGCTGCGCGAACGTCTGGCCAAAGCCGCACACGTCATACGCCGTGGTCGCAAAGCCCATCAGCAGGTGCAGGTAATCCATGCTGTAAGACCAATCCATTTCGTGCGAATCGGCCAGCACGCTGCAGGAGAGCAAGCCGAGCCACTCGAGGTCATTGCTGCCCCAGCCGCGGTATCCCAGCCGCGTGTTCACGTCATTGTAGGTGAGGTACGAGTCGTCGTGGGTGCCGCCCCCGGTCGGCGTTTCAAACGTAAAAAGAGTGGGGTTGCCGTGGCCTTCGTAAAAGGCCAGGTCCACGTTGTCTATCCAGTTGTTCTTGTTGCCTCCGCCCGGGGCCGTCGTGGCCTTGAAATCTTGCTCCCAGGCATTGCCGTTGCCCCAGATGAAGGAGCTCGCTCCCCCGAACCACGCGCTGCTGCGGAGTGTGTTGTACACGCCATAGGCGTTATTGGCAGAGCAAGGCAAGTCGTTAGCAGTGCCAGGATAGTCAGCTATGTACTCGACGCCGACCGACAGGGGATACTCGTAGACGGTTTGGGGGCCCTGGACCGTCAGAGGAGCGACACGGTCGCCCCCACCAACGCCAGGGCGCCCATCACTTTCGGTTGGCTCATAGCCCAGCACACCGGCCGAGCTAAACAGAGACAGAAGCAAGCTCACTATTACAGCTCGCCGCACCAGCCCAACGATCTTGACCACGTTCCTTTTCATTGTATCCTTCCTTTCCCTCTGAAAATGATCTCTCGGCGTTGTCCCCAACGTCGCATTCTGTAGAGTGGCCCTTGCCGAGGTCCGCAGAGCCGTCTGAACGCTCACCCCCCGATCTTGAGAATGATGGGCAAATATATCTTATTCGGTACACCTCCTTGGATAAGCGGGGCCGGAGGCAGCAAGGAATAGTATCTTCCTTTGTTGTGAGCCGTCCCCACATTCCCCGCCCCATCCACTGCCTGAATCAAGTACCGGCTTTGCAATGTCGCCGTGATCTCGCCTTTCCATTTGAGTGTCGCTGTGTCGTAGGCCAGATCTTGACTCTGCCACAGGCCGTTGCCGTCCGTAAAAGCTGCCAGCACGCGTACGATGCCGGAAGGATCGTTCGCCTCAACCTTGATCAAGCCCCGGCCGGTGGTCTCGTTCAGAACTCCATCCACATACGTGATGCTCGGAGGCTGGATGTCTGGATCGCTCGAATAGTAGGTGTCAAAAGCCATGTGATCGTAGAGTCGCTCGCTAGTCGTCGAGCCATCGAACTGTCCCAGGAGCGTTACCAGCATGCCTTTTGAGCCGGAGATGGTGGCCTGGCTATGAAGGCTGACTGGCACCGGCGGATACCAACCCGGCGATGCAAAGGCTGGCTCGGTTGTGCTGGTGACGTACTCGTTAAAGGGCTGGACGATCACCGGGTGAAAGTGCGCCACATCGCTATAGACCCCGCCCAGGAACAACGCGCCGCGCAAGTACCCTGCCGAAGGAGCAGAAAGATCGGCAAAGAATTTGGGCTGAACCGGCTCGCCGGCTGAGGCGTGGATCGTATTGTCCAGAGCATAAAAAGTTCCCTCGCTAAAGAACGATTGGGTGTTGGTGACCTCGCCAAACGCGCCGAATGAACCCGCCAGCCCACAACTCATGTGACCGGTGTTCAGTTGGCCCAACGAGCCAGTGGGGAGAGTGGGCGTGGTCGTCATACTGGGGAAGCCGGCCTCGCCGCCGAACGTCGCCCCGGTGGTGATGACGGTCATGGGCAATCCATAAAAGGTCGCCTCAGCCAGGATCTTGTCGTCGTAGCCGTTGAACGTGGCAAGCTGATCGTAGTAAAGCAACTTGGCCTGCCGGAGCGCATCGCCCATTTCGGTTGATGATCCGCTCAATAACCCGACGGCATAGTCGCGCATCAGCGCTTCGGAATACGTTGTGCCACCGCCTCCCCAACCATAACCGGTATTGGCAACATAGTTGGCTTTTTTCTGCGCGAACGCCTGAGCCAAGTTCAACGTCCCCGAATCGTTGAGCCCCGAATGGCAACCGACCGTGAAAATGATCGCTCCGCTCAGATCAGTCGTGGAGGTGGCAATCTCGGCTGCCGTGAGCTGGCTGTTGTCCGGCGCGATCTCGGCCTCGTGGTTAGCATGCCCGTTGATGGATTGGACGTCAAAGCGAGGGCCGCTCGCCAGTTGCTTGCTGCTCAGATCAGTGGCGGTCCACGGTGAGCCGACGAGTGAGCTATCGTCCGGGATGCTATCGGCGATATACAGCGAGCCGATCGTGTCAGCCGTGTCCCAGGCAAAGTCATAGCCGGTGACCAAGCCCTTGTTGGCGACCATGCCATCGGAAGCCAGGAAGGTGTTGATGAACGCCATGATCTCGTCGGGCGTTTCGATCAGCCGGCCAATGCCATAGTCCGGCAGATAGATTTCGCCCTTGCTCCAGTCGGCGCGAGTGGTGGGGACCTTGTCGGCGTAATAGTTGTCGGTGAGCGTCATATTGTCTCTCAAAGCTGCCCACTGCGTCGTGTTGGACGTCACGTGGGTGGCATAGACCGTTTCCTTGACCGTCTGGTGATTCGTTTGATCCTTGATCCGGCGGAAGGGGATGACGCGATCATCCCCGACGATGACAATGTGTTTGATATCGGGGCCGCTATCGAGATAAGTGAGCACAAAGTTTCTCACTGCGCTGGCAACGTCATTCGCCTTGTCGGTGTTTAGCAGCGAAGCCTCATTGGCCGTCCATTGGCTATAGGCTGCCGCCACAGAGGGAGACGACTCTACCTGGATCACCAGTCCTTGGACGCGCGGATGATTGGCTAACTCGTACAGCTTGTTCATCAGTTGCGAAGCGGCGCTCGCGCTGTAGAGAGTTTCAATCCGCTCGCGGTTGACCAGGATCAGCGTGCGGATGGTGGCCGTCGTGGTCAGGGGCGGCGGCGTGGGCGCGGGCGTGGGCCAGGGTGTAGGCGTCGGCGTGGGCGCGGGCGGCGCTGAACCTGTGGCAGACAATTGATAGTCCGTGTTGTTCCCAAACTGATTCGTGTTGAAGGGAATGACGCGCGCATAGTAGGTGCCTGCCTCGGGCACGATGAACGTGACGAGCGATTGCACGCCTGTGCCAAAGTCATCGTTCGAGGTTATGATAGTTGTCGCGTCAGGACGGAACAGGCCCAACACGGTATCGGCCCCCGGCGCAAGAGCCAATGTCTGGACCGTCACGGTCATGCCGGCGCTGGCCGTAAAGCTTGCCCAATCCTGATCACCCATCGGGCAAAAGTCGCGCCTCTGGGGCGTTCCGTCCAGAGAGAGGGGGCTGGCATCGAGCGGACCATTGTCGCCCTTGCCGCTATCGTAGGCATCCGGCGTGCAGGCTCCCTCGGAAATGGAAAAATCGTAGCGAGTGTTCGGCCCGGCGACGTTAGGCTTGACATGCTGGATTTTGGCGTAAAACGTGTCCGTCATCGGCGCGCGCCAGACGATGCGCGAGTTGAGCAAATCCGTCGTGTAATCGTCGTTGTACGCCAGTTGCGTTGTTCCATCCGGGCCATAGAGAAATAGCTCGGTGTCTGCGGCCGGCCCCAGGTTAAGAGTCTCAAGCGAATAGGTCGTGCCAGAAATCGCGTTGAACTTGACCCAGTCTTGATCTCCGGCGGGACAGATATTGTGTGTGCGGGTGACACCAGTGGTGGACACGAGCTTGGCCGCCGCCGCCGTATCGTCACCCTCCGAGTCGTCCGCTGTGCAGCCGGTCACATTCATGGAAAGATCGTAGAATGCCATCTGTCCATAGACGCCGGCGCTTTGGTTGACGACCTTGGCGTAAAACATCCCCCCGCTGCCACTGTTGAGCTGGGCCTGCAGCCCTTGAGCGAGAGGTTCGCCAAAAGACTGCTCGCACGAGTTGTACAGCGATACCTGCGGACTCACGCCCGGCCCGGGGTTGTCGGCCACGATGATCGCCGTCTGCCCGCTTTCGACGGGAAACTTGACCCAGTCCACATCGCCCTGGGCTTGAAAGTAATGCGTCTGTCGAGTGCCATCGGTCGGCAGGTCGCGCGCGGAGGCGCACGTATTGTCCGGCTCATAAATGTCATAAACGCCGCTGTTGTCAACGGTGAGAGCCAGATCATAATCGGTCAATGGGCCGTAGGTCGGCTGGCGATGAACGACTCTGACGTAAGCCACACCACTGGCCGGGCTGCGCCACACGATGCGCGGTCCTTCGCCGAACTGGGCGACCCCGTTGCAACCGTTATAGAGATAAAGCAGCGGGTCGGCATGCATACCCAGGTTCTTGGCCTCGAGGGTGTAGGTGATGCCCGCCACCGTGGCGAACTTGACCCAGTCCTCGTCGCCGATGGGGCACAGCGTATGATGCTGGGCCGTCCCCATCGTGTTCGTGAGCCAGCGAGAAGACTCACAAGTATTGTCTGGCTCGTAAGCATCGGCCTGGCACGTCACGCCCACACACACCGTTTGCGACAGGACGTTGTTGGTCTCGATGGTCTCGGAAACCATATTTGTCATGTCGGCCCAGGCATAGATGACGTGGTTGCAGCCGGTGATTGGGAAGGACAGTTTCGGATCATTGTATCGCGCTAAGGAGGAACTCGCCCCTGGCCCCAGAGGTCCAGCGCCGTATCGGTACGTGTAGGTCGTGCTTTGCGTAGGAGGGCGGTCAACTGGATTCAGATAGACATAGTCCCAGAAGCTGGAGCCTCCGGTGCTGGCGTCGCCCTGGTTTTTGGTCACGACCGTAAGCGTGAACTTCTGCCCTGGGTCGGGGATGGGCGGATCAACCGTAATACTTTCGATGATCAAATCCGGCCCGCCCACGGCCGTCAGCGTCAAGCCGCTGAGTAAGAGCGAGACGGCCAGCGCCACCATGGCCAAGGCCAAACTCACCATCAGTTTTTTGGGAGCGTCGTGCTTCATCTTGTTTACCTGTTTGCAGCTATGCAAGAACTCTTGGCCCCTCGCGAAAGCTCAGGCGACCAAAGGTCCCGCGCCTTCGCAAGGGCCGTGTCTCATCGCCTTACCACTGGCAAGTAAATCTTTGCCTTTCCTGTTTGCACCATCTTGGGCAGGGCCTGGTTCCCGTCCTGATCTTGGGCATACACCACGACTCGATAGGTCCCTTGCTCGCCAAAGGCGTTATAGTGCGCCGTGTACAGCCCGTCTTGGGCCGGGTCGGGCGAGAGCTCGATCAGCGGCACGCCGAGGTTCAATGTGGTGATGGTTGGCTCATGGAACGACGGAGCGTACACCGCTGCCCAGACGATTTTCACCGGCTCGTCGCCTTGCTCTACGAACGCCTGGATGGTCCCGATCCCATTGGTCACCGTCAACGCAGTCGTTGCGATCTCGGGCAGCATGCCGCCAAAGTAGCTCGCTATGTAGCGGCTGGATGCGACGGCGCCGTCGGCAGGATTGAACAGTCCATCGCCATTGTCGTCCAGCCAGGGTGTCTGGTTGAAGGGCGTCGCTTCCACGGCGGCCTTGCCCTGGTCGAAACTTTCTTTGAGACTCTTGCTGGTTGCCACTGCCGAGAAGAAGGCATCGGAAAAGTAGGCGCCCTGGGCCGAGGCGTAGGCGTTGTTGGTCCGTCCTGTCGAGACGATCACCACGCGGTTTTCCTTGGCGATGCTCTTGAGCGGATCGTCAAATTTATCTACAAAGCTGCCCGAGTGGCAGGCTTCGATGATCACGCTCACCTGGTCACAGCCACTGGTGGCTTCCAACTCATCCAGCCAGGCGTCCAGGTCTGTCGAGGTGATGTGATTGCTGTCGGGGGTGCAGCCATCGGCGCAATAGTATTCGATATTGCCGTGATCCATCAAGTACAGGTAAAACGGCCTGCCTGCGCTGACCTTGGTGGCAGCCCATTGCAGAGCAGAGTGAACGTTGGCCGGCGTCGTCGTGGAGATGACTTCGCTGACGCCATCGCCATCTGCATCCTGCGGGCTGGGGCTGAGGTACAGGATGTCCTCGCGCCCGAACCCGGCCGATCTAAAGATGTTATAGGCGTGGTTCGTGGCATAGTTGATGTTGCTCTGAGAATCGGAGCTATTGTTGTGCCCGCCGACAATGACCACAGCTCCCTTTAGGCCGGTGATGCGGCGGACAGTGATCGAAGCGCTCGACGAGTTGTTAGCCGCGTCGTATACGGTGGCCTGAATCTGGTTGTCGCCGTCGTTGAGAGGGATGGAATCAACCTGGCAAGGCATTGCGCCGCCGGAAAGGCCATAGTTCCATTTCTCCGTGCCTTTGGTGATGTTACGCACCTGAATCCGGCTGAGGTTGTTTCCTGTGTCGGTGCAGACGCCTCCCACCGTCAAGGCCGGCACTGTGGTCGTGTACAAAGTGTTGTCGCTGGGCCGATTCAGGGCCAGGATAGGAGCTGACGCATCGGCGCCGGCAGTGGGGATATTCCCCACTTCTGCCGAAGGAGGACTCACGTTGTTGGAAGAATCCATAGCCGCGACGACAACGTAATAGGCGATCCCATTCGTCAAGCTGATGATCTGGTAATAGGTCGTGTCGCCCCCGCTCAAGTCGTACGCCTCAAAGTATGGGCCGCCGCTATAGGTGCCCCATCGAACGCGGTAGCCGACCACATCCGGCTCGGGGCTCTTGCGCCACTGCACGATCAAGGACTGATCGGCGGCCAGAGCGCGCACGTTACGCGGCGCTGTCGGAGGCTGCGTGTCCACTGCCACAGACAGGTCATAGTTGGTGCCGTCTCCGTAGACCGATGGATCGTTTTGCACCACCTGGAGATAGTACAGGCCATCGGACGGGGCAGTCCACTGCATCTCGATCGTGGGGCCAAAGGCATTGTGGTCAGAGGCCAGCGGGGCCTGGGCGCACGCACTGTACAGCATGACCACAGCATCCACGTTGTCGCCCACGTTGGCCACCCGGATAACGTAGCTCTTGTTAGCCAGGCCCTGGAACTTGACCCAGTCCTCGTCATTTGCGACGTGAAAGTTGTGGGTCTGGATGGAGCCGTCAGGGAGAATCGTGTTGGCCTGCGCGCAGGTGTTATCGGGTTCGTAGCCGTCGCCGCCCGCGGTGACGATGGTCACGACCGGCACGAGGCCAACCGCGCTAACGCCGCCGCTGGCGGTGACGCCGTATCCGCTATTGGTGATGGTCTGTGTTGCCGTGACCACGAATTGGACTCGCGTGCTGCTGTTTGCTGCCAAGCTGCCGATTGTCCACTGAACAATGCCCCCGGCCAATGTTCCTCCACTGACATAGTTTGCGCCGGCGGGGAGCGCATCAGTGATGACCAGGCTGCTGGCGGCCGCATCGCCGCTGTTGGAGATGGCGAGGGTGTACGTGATGCGGCTGCCGCTCGTGACGAGAGACGGGGCGCTCTTGACGATAGACAGGTTGGGCGTGCCGCTGACGACCGACCCTCCAACCCAAAAACCAGGCTCGATTTTATAGTTGGCGCTGCTGGGGCGGCTATCACCCCACTGTCCCAACGCATCATCCGCCCGGTAGTTGGTCGAGTTCCTTGTCCCGCCTCCGCTGGAGAGCAAATGCCAGTTCAGATTAAAGTTGGTCGAGACCTGGGCGATCACCACGCCGCTCACACCCAGCGCCACCACAATTACAAGCAGCCAGGCCCCTCTCGTATAGATTTTCATAGTCGTCCTCAGCCCTCCGAATCACCGTACGGCGCTAGGAGATGCAAGTTTTTTGAACCGGCTATTATGGAACTTCGTTTACAGTGTACACGATAACGGCCGCTTTGATCTTGAGATTGCTATCCCATGCAGTGGAATAGGCATCTACCATGTAGCTGTAGCTGGTATTATCAATCGTGGCGGAACTAATCACCGTGTCAACTCCGCTGCTGTACCCTGGCGTGCCTGAACTCGAGACGTTAGCCATCTGTAAATATGAAGAATTGAATCCCTGCCTATATAGGGTAACGTCCAAGTCGCCCGCCGACAAGTCATAGTAATAAACTCTGAACTCTGTCACGACGGCACCCTGTGGCAAATGGACTGGCGCGACCATCCCCCCACTGCCCGAGACGATATAGGCTCCCCCATTGCCATAGGTGTTGAAATAGTCCACATTGCTGCCTGGGACAAATCCTTCACTGCCAATGGTAAAGTATTGGACTCGCGGAGTGGAATAGGTCACGCGCGAGGTCTCGATCGTTCCATTGACTTTCAGGTTGCCGGTTACTGTCACAGATCCGCTGGCATAGATCGCCTGGCCGCTCGCGCTGGAGAACTCGCCTCCATAGCCGGTGCCATAGTTGGCTCCAGACATGCCTGCTCCGCTGCCCCAAGCGCCTCCAGACACGCCTGCTCCGGTGCCAAGAGCTTCGCCACGCACCCCGGCCGAGTTGTTGCTGAGTCCGACGATGCCATAATAATTCGTGCTGGCTCCGGCCACACCATAGCCGTTCACTGATTGGCCCAGAACGCCGGCCACCCGATTGAACGTAGTGGCGGACCATCCAGCCGCGCCCACTATCCCGGCCTGTCCAACGGAAGTAGAAGCCGTTTCTCCCCGCACGCCGTATGAACCGGTGCTGGTAAAGTAACCGCCTGTGCCGAGGGTGCTGTTGGTCACTTGCAGTATCGGGGCGCCAGACACGGAGCCGCTGATGACGGCCCCAGGGCGCAGCGACATCGCATAGGCTACGGGAAAGATGGTCTGTCGCGGCGTCGCTTCGGCGTCCGCGCCCACCTTGATCCCCAGCCACAACTCCTGGCCGTTGAACAGGGTCTGCGGCAGCGAATTGACGTCGCCAATCAGCGCGCTGAACAGTCCACCTGCAACGGACACATTCTTGGTCTCCGTCCACACCGCCGAGCCGGAGCTGTCTGTATAAAGGTTAAATGTCACGGCATACACACCATCGGCTACAGGCTGGCCCGTGCTCGGATTGGTGAGCCGTCCCTGATATTGGAGCATAGGCAGGACCGTACCCGGCCCTCCACCGCCCGCGATCCCCCTAGGGCTCTGGACAGGCGGAACCGGCTCGGCGGCGGGCGCGTACGCTGCGACGCTGCCGGCGATTCCCAACAAGATCAATAAGGTTACGACAGCCTGTAGAGTGATTATTCTTCTAGTTTCCATTTTGGTCTCCTTTTTTTGCGGAGGGCTAACACGCGGCGGTGTAGATCGCTCTTTCACCTTGGCTAATGCCACACCGACATTCCCTATCCGTACTTTCCGAACCTGGATTAAAATGAACGTGCCTACCTTACGGCTAACCCACGGTGGTCGAATTGCGACGGCATGACCGCAAACGGCTCAGCCTGCCGCCGCCCCCGCGTCTGGGAGTTACACGATAGTTGAGACGAGATAGCGAACCATGTGCTTTTTCCGTTGTCTCTTCGGAGGCAATGAATGGCAGTGAACGTAAAGCCAGACCACGAGACATGCCCGAGATAGCAGAGGCTGGGAGAGAAGAAACCAAAGGCGCCGTTCTGACAAACCAGCATCTATACTATAACCGATTTTTCAGCATCCGAACCTTAAAGTTTTCGGCCTGTCAGGGTTTTGGTCAGCGGCATAATAGAAAAGCGCGGGGATACTCGCCCGCACCGTAGTCTCACCATTCCTGGTGAAATCAGCCTGGCGCACCGGGGCGTGTTGTTTCTCGACGAATTGCCCGAGTTCGATCAACGCTCGCTTAAAGTGCTGCGTCAACCGCTCGAAGACAAAATCGTCACCATCAGCCGCGCGGCTGGCACGCTCACCTTCCCGGCAAACTTTCAACTGGTCGCCGCGATGAATCCTTGCCCGTGCGGTTATTACGGCGACCCGACCAAAGAGTGTACGTGCGCGCTGTCCATGGTCACGCGCAACCAAAAGCGCACAAGCGAAGCGGGCCTTGAGGTCAGCGGCCCGCCGATGTGCGTGTGCGCGTGTCTTGCAAGCTCGACGCGACCAGTCAATCGCTCATGCGGACGGCGACGCGGAGCGAGCAACTGCAACTCTCTGCACGCGCCTTTCATCGCGCGCGAAGCGTCACGCTTCGCGTCGCGCGGACGATTGCCGATCTCGCGGGGAGTGATGAAATTCCCCGGCGCACCCTTCGACTCTGCTCAGGGCAAGCCTGGCCGAGGCGATTCAATACCGGCCAAGAAGGCAGGAGTAACTTTACAAACGGCCAAGACAATTCATCTCATTGGACCTAGCGGTAATTTGCACGGATCTGATACCGGAATTGGTGATATAATTGACAACTGCTAGGGCGTTCGCCAGAACGCGAAATTGCTTCGAACTACCTTCACATGGAGGCTCCGAATGAAACTCGAAATCCAATTTGAGGTTGAACCCGTTGCGCCTGACACATCTGCCGATGTCAAAGCCTACTTTGACACTGCGTTGCAAGAGGCCCTCACAAAGAGTGAATTGCAGCCTTCTCTGGAAGATGAGCCGCGAGTCACTTTTTCGCAGCACTTGCCCCTCACGAAAGAGCAGGTGGAGATTGCAACAATTCTTTTGGCTTTCACTCTCAAAGAAGCTCCTTACATCTGGCAATACACAAAGACTTTTCTGGATTTGCTTGTGACGCGGCTCTCGAAAAAGTCCCCGGTGAAGATAAACTTTGAGCTTAAAATTGACGGCAAAAAGATCAAGGCAACTGGTCTGTCGCCAAAAGATGCTGTCAAGGTAATGACCGAGAAGTATGAGGCTGAATTGCGTCCTCGCAAGTAACGACCATGGCAGATCAAGACCAACAACGCAGCTCGCATCACCTGAAACTGAGTGCTCTTTGCCATGCCTATGAGCACTTGTTTGCCTATCTCGACGATTTCGACGATGCCGTTAGTTTTCACAAAGACTGGGATGTCTATCGCTTGGTGTCCGAGTGCATCAACGAAGCTGCAAGGGAATTTGGAGCATCGCCTGCCGAGACTGAAAATGTCTCCACATTGTGCAAGGATCTGATCGAGCGTCTTGGAGCATCGCTGCGCCTCAAGTTGACCAAAGATTCGCCGGTATTTGCGATCTTCGAAAAGTACAAAGAGAGCGTCATTGGTTCTTCACTCTCTGATGAGCCAAACTTGGCTCAACATCAGGCAGTGGGAGAGAGATTGTCCACAGAATGTTATTGCCAGTATTGCAAACCTGATATTCCAAACCTCCTTCGATCCACTGAACTTGTTCTTACTCCTCGCAATTCACAGCAGTTCTGGACCGAACCAGATAAATCGGGCGGGGTCAGCCGAGTCTGTTTTGACTTCGCCCTTCACAAGCTCACTTTCGATACTTTTGTCAATCTCCCTTTCTACTTTTTCCACGAGTTCTTTTCTCATGTTCACTCCGCAGAAATGAGTTCCGAACATTCCCAAGGTTATACTCCATTCGCCGATGGATGGCTGCTCCATGCTGCTTACCAGTTTTACCTTCAGAAAACCGATTGGCCCTATGCAGATTATCGAAGGTATTACGCAAAAAAGTATTGGCACGACGCAACATCACTGGACGGAAACAACTGGGTGCGGTTGGGTTCCCAACAGGCCGAGGCCTTGGAACTTCTGGCGGGTTCGAAGCGCTTTTGGCAAATGACGCTCAAGTTGGCCTTGTTACCTTATAACCACTTGCCAGCCCATCCTGACTTGCATCATGAATTCCTTATTAGGATGAAAGGCTGGTTGCGTCACCAAAAGAAACTGTCCCCTGAAGAGCGCGAAGAAAACCTTGAATGGCTTGATATGGCAGTGCAAGTAGATGAGCCGATACAAACCCTGTTTGAACTGCTTGGCTCTCCATGATGAAGGCGTCACCGAATTTGCTGTCATTTGACAGGATAAGCGTTTTGGTATATGCTCTATGCATAATATGCACAATCACCTTCAAAGAAAGGCTTGACTATGACCACCCGAGGCGAAGCATCTTACAAAGTCAAGCGTGCGATACTCATCCTGAAGCAATTCACCATCGGTCAAATCGCCGATATGACCGGATTGAACCACGAAAGCGTGGAAACTATAGTGCATCGGCTCAAGGATGAGGGAATCCTCGTTGCCACTGAAGATGTGATCCGCACAGCCTCCAAGCGAGGCCGTCCCCGCCAACTCTATGCTCTAGTTGACGCCCCGACTGAAATTGAAAAGTTGCGCGTCAGTGTCGAGGCCTTCGAGGTCGGCGAGTCTTTGAGCCGCATTGCTCAACGCAAACCTGATAATGTGCATTATCTCCAGGCCGTCGCCAAACTTGATGCAATGGAGACAGGTGCCGAACCATCACCCGAGGCTCTCGGTGAAGTTGAAAGACAACTCGCTTTTGCCGACCGCTACGAATCCATGCTAGAGGATGGGCTTGAACTCGTAGCCGGATATTTTGATTTCCAGCAGGCAAGGTTGGCATTCCAAAAAGGAGACGCTGCCAAAGGCAAGAAACTCTTGGCGCAAGCGCGTTCTGTGTTCCAGGAGCATGGCATCCATGAACAAGTGCGCTTTGTGGACGAGTATGCTCTGGCGACAACGGTGAAAGAGCAGATGGCGGTTGCAATGCCGGGTCCGTTGCGCGCGCCTGCAATTGCTTCGGAGCAATTGCAGCTTGGCCTGCAATCTCTATCGCAGTCCTCTGTTTCCCCGATGCTAGCTGGCGTTATTCTTCAAGTTGCCAGGTCAACCAGCGCTGCCCTGGAGGAGAACGCCAAACTTGCTCAAGAGAATACACAACTGCAGGAGCAAGTTGAATCGTTGAAGAGGGAAAACGCACGGCTTGCCCTAATGAGCCAGAATATCTTGGCCTTGAACAAATTATCTCAGCCGATGCAACGTCAACCTATCCCCAGTTACCCCACACTTGGTTTCCAGCATCCAATCCTCAAAGAATCTTCAGATCAGCTTATCATGAAGTACGTTATGGGACAGGCTTTGAGCCAAGACTACTGGCCTGGGTCGTGTCCCTTTATCGGGTCCAACGCTCGTTTTTCCCGTTCAAAAAGTGGGTCTGGACCCGTTAGAGGGACGCCACCCTGGCCTGAAGCTGCTGCCCAAAGACGAGTACATACGACCAAGAGTCGCAAACACTAGAAACAGATGATTGACAGTCAACCATTGCTGGTCCAACTCATTGAACAGAGCATTGCCGAACGCCAAGTCGGCAAATATTCAGAAGCTGCCCAGACATTGGAGCAGGTACAAGCACTCGCCCCCACCGATGTCACATTGCGCGTTGCTCTGGCGACAACCTACATCGAACTAGAACAATACGAGAAGGCATTACAGACCCTCGACGAGGCTCTAGAGTTGGCGCCCAAGCAGGCCGAAGTGTGGGAGGCCAAGGCGGCTGCGCTGCAAAGACTTGGCAAGCTTGACGAAACAGAACATGCGCTGAAACAGGTTCTGGCTTACAGCGTAGAAAGCGACGTCCGCATTCGCCTTGCGCTGGCGGCAGTGCTTGATGTGAAAGGCGATTACGCTGGCGCTTTGGAAATTTACGAGCAACTATGTCAGCGCGCTCCAACTTCAGACAACTTTCGCCTTCTGGGAGACGCCTATCTAAAAGTCAAGCGGTACGAAGATGCTAAACGCGCATATATTGAGGGATTGAAGCTGAACGACAAGGACGCTCAGCTTCACCTGGGTCGTGGCATCGCAGAAGGATACCTGAACGACAATAAGAACGCTCTAAAGCATCTCCAGCAGGCTGCCAAGTTACGACCCGATAACCCAGAAATTCAGTTCAATCTAGGAATTGCGCTGGAAAAGACCGGTGACAGCCAGGAAGCTATTCAAGCGTTCCAGAAAGCGACACAACTTGATCCAGAAAATGAAAAATACCATTCATTTCTAGGCTCCGCCTGGATGCGTGAAGGCAACACCCAGAAAGCAATCAGTGCATTTGAGTGTGCTGTACGGCTAAAACCTGATGACCTTGATGCCCAGCTTTTGTTGCAACAAGCCCTGTTTGATCGAGGCGATCACGAGTCGGCCATCACAAGTACCCGACGCTTGGCGGAAGAGCATCCTGGTAGTACCAAGACGCGCAATGTGCTAGCATTTATGCTTGTTGCAGTTGAGCATACAGAAGATGCTCTAGCGGAACTTGATGAGGCGCTAAAACTAGCTCCTGATAAATTCGAGTTTCTTATTAACAGGGCCTCTGTTCTTAGACTACTAGGTCGCTATACAGAAGCCGTAGCTAGTATTCAACATGCAGTGGAGATCGCTGGCGACAACCCACAGGTCTGGTATGCCGCGGGAATGGCATACATGTCTGTTGGTCAGTTCTCAGAAGCGAAAGAAGCCTTTGAGAGGGCCAAAGTCCAGCATGACTTTATAGAAGCCTACATCGGTTCGGCAATGGCTTTGATTCAGCTTGGCGAGAACGAACAGGCAGAAACAGTGCTCGAGTACGCCGTTGACAAAGTCGATCCTGATAACCTGGCGGCCAACCTCAATCTAGCGATTGTATATGCCATGTCAGGCAAGTCTGAGAAAGCGAGACACTATGTCAATATAGCGCTGCGTCATTTCCCTGATAATGCTGAGACTCACATTCTTCGTGGGTACCTGTTTATGGTTGGCGATAATCTTGAGCTTGCCGAAGAATCGTATAGAAAGGCTATAGAGCTTGCTCCCCAAAATCCCTTTGCCAAGTTTGCTCTTGCGGAACTTTTGATCCTGAAGGATTACAACCGTGAAGCGTCTATACTATATCGGGAAGTCATCACTCTAGACCAGGAATTTGCGCCAACTTATGCGGGACTCGCAAGTGCAGTGAATAATTTGGCCTGTCCCAAAGAAGCCTTTCTATTTGCACGAACTGCTGTGACTTTAGACAATCAGTCGCCACGGTCGCGCTGTATATTAGCGCAAATACTTGCAGATGACGATCGGTCCGATGAGGCCATGGAGTCATTTGAGCAAGCCCTGGCGTTAGATCCTGATAATCCTAATGTGTATCTGTTCCAGGCGCACGTGTTTGCCCGATGTGGACGATATGAGGAAGCAGTCGCAGTGATGCAACAGGCAAGGCCTAATGCTTCACGGAAGTTCGCACACGAAACCAATCTTGGCTTTATATACCTGCTTTGCGGCGACTTGGATCGTGCCATCCGGCACCTTGAGAAGGCTTCGCAGCTTGCCCCGCATATTCCTGTAGCCGTCTATGATTTGGGGATGGCATATCTTCTTCGAGGGGACTCCCTCCGAGCCTTGGAAGAATACAAGAAAGCAATAGAGATAGACCGACAAACCCAATTCTCTCGGATCCGTGACCATTTGAGGGAGCTATCCAGGTATAGTGTCAACAGGCCAGCGGCGACGTCTCTTCTTGAGCCAGCCATTGAACTCTTGCAAAAAGTGTGCGAGAAAGAGAATGTGCCCACATGTCCTGACATCAGTGACGTGCTCAAGATAATTGATGAGCTTCATCTCGTTCCAGAGGGCGGAGCGCAAGAGCAGGTGTCAGGAAGCGTTGTTTCTCAATGAGCTGCAAGTTCGACCATCGCTCGCTGGAGATGCTGCGCCAGCCGCTTGAAGATAAAATCGTCACCATCAGCCGCGCAGCGGGCACGCTCACCTTCCCGGCGAACTTTCAACTGGTCGCCGCGATGAACCCTTGCCCGTGCGGCTATTACGGCGACCCGACCAAAGAATGTACGTGCGCGCCATCCATGGTCACGCGCTACCAAAAGCGCACAAGCGAAGCGGGCCCTGTGGGTCAGCGGCCCGCTGCTCGACCCGCTTCGCGTGAGAAGCTCACTGGCAAGCGCGTGGGCGAGTCGTCGTCTTTGGGGCTATTTGCAGTTGTCTCGGTCACACTACCCCACGCGAGGAGCCACGCACTCTTTTGGGGTGATATCTCGATACTGGTGCGACTCGTAGTCGAACCATTGTCCCTCAAATGAGCGTATCAACGTGGTATACACCCGCGTCTTGAGGATATTCTCGCCCGCGATCAGGCAACGCGTCGGCAGCTTGATACAGCGAGGCTGCCATGCGACCGGTGTGTAGGGGCTTCCGTTGATAGATACCTCTGTCGCTTCGTGAAAAGGGCGATCATATTCAAATTGCGCAATCACCTGGTCGGCGGCGGGTATAGTCCCCAGAATAAACCGGGTCGTGTACTGAATGGCGCCAGCGTAAAAAGGCAACAGATTCTCTTCATATTGTTCAAAGGAGCCGGTCGGCTTGCGTTGGACGAGGCGCACAGGCTCGAGTGTCACACCAAACTCGCCGGCCAGGTAAAGCGGATTCAACAGCCCTCCATCCGATCGGTCCGTCACCACTTGCACGCTGAGGATGTTTTCTCCCTGTTGGAGCCAGCTCGTAATATCTATCCCCAGGCTTCCTCTCACATGGGCCGTGGTCGGCGTCAAGTGCGAGGACTCGATCGGGTCGCTTTGATTCACGCACAGCGTCCACTCACCCACAATCGAGCCAGGCTCCATCACAAGCTGGACAGGGCCAGTATAGAAACACTCGAAAGAAAACTGATAGCGAACGTGCAATTCAGGAAACTTGAGTTCGGGCGCGCTTCCGAAATACCGTTCAAGCGCAGGACTGAACCGGAATTGACCGTCTGCCAGTTGCTCCGCCAGTGGTATGGCCGGCACGATCCTTTCTTGTCGCGCGTCGCCGTCCTCCGGCAACAGCGACATGCGCCAAAGATACATGCGCAGCAGATTCTGATTTTCCAACTCCAGTTGCGCTGGCCCACTCACTTTGACCTTGATGTGTGGAATAGGCTGCATGGGCCTGGCCGATTGCGCTGCTTCCAGTATCGCCGATTCAAACGGAGCCATCTGCCGCACATACTGATCCCCCTCTTTCCTCAACAAGCCGGGCAGATCGGGTTCCAGCGGTATCTCGCGCAACTCTCGCCCGGCATCAAAGCAGGCCGACAAAGTCTCGCCGCTGGTGTTCATCACGAACCATAGCTGCCGGCCCTCGGCGGTCCGCTTTGCAGCCAGAATCTTTCCGGTCTCTTGGCCGCTCACCTGCACACTCAGGCTCGGCTGCGCAAGGTTCAACAATTGCTCTCTCAGCTCATCCGGCGCGAACTCGCGCCGACACCGCACCACCTTGCCGCCAGCGGCTTCGAACGCCGCCAGCCAGTCCTGCAATGGATCTTCGATGACCTGCATCGGCGGCACGATCACGACCCTGGCAAGAATGTCTGCCACGTGAACATGGCTCGCTTCAATCCGGCCAGCTTCCAGAATGTCGGTATCCACAATGTGGAAATCCAAATGGCTCTCCATCAGTAGCCACAAAAGCGACTCGTAGGCATCGAGATCTGCGTGAGCCGGAATTCCACTCGCAGGCTCCACCACCAAGATTTCGGCGTCAATGTGCGTGCCTTCAAACAACTGACCGATGCGGTCTATATGCCTCGACAAATGGCCAAACAGCGGCCAGAACGGCATTTGAAAAAAGAACGTAGGTGGAGCATCATGTTTTTTCAGGGCGTGTGTGCTGTAGAAAAAACCGTGCGGCACCAGATACTTGATGCCCATCAGCAAAAGCCCGTCGGCAATAAACTTGGCATCCTGCAGCGTGGCACTCCAGCCGGTACTGTGATAACATTCGCAGAGCGCGCCCGCCTTGCCGTAAAAGTAGGCGGCTGACGCGGTCGCCTTGGCATTGCCTCGCAAACGCCCCTGAAGCAAGTCGAGTCTTGCCCCCACTTTGGTGTGGCCCGGTTCGCAGCCAGGGATGTCCATGTACCTCAACTGTGCCATGCGGAGAGATGGCTTTTCGCCCGAATAGGCCAGTCCATTCTCACGACACCAGGCCGAGACCGGCTCTTCAAAAGACTGGCAAAACAATCGGTACTTGAGCCGGTGCAAATCATAGGCAACGCGAACGTGTTGCGGATGGTCAGGCTCCTGCAAAGCCGGCATGGCCTGCCGCAGGTCATAGCCGTACTCGGCGCGGAAAGCGTCTGGAATTCGATCTGACCAGCCGGGCGCCGTCTCGTCCACGTATATGGATGCGATTTGCCGTCCGAACTCGGCGCCATAACGCTCGCGGTATCTCTCGTGCGTCAGCTCGATGAAGCGGGTGATCGCTTCAGGGTTCAGCACATCCACGAGATGATGCCAGTACTTGAAGTAATGCACTTCAGTCTGGACCGATACGAACAGCTTGTAAGGCCTGGGAGACAGCACCACATCGAGCACGGGCGTCGGCTCGCTGGCAAAATACCGCTTCCGATTGTAAGCCGTCAGACCGGTGTCGCGGTACGAATCGCGGATCAAGACCGTGCCCACATGCTCGTTCAGGTCTAGGCCTTTTTCCCAGTCTATCGCTCCGTCTTGGATGGGGTATGCAACGCAGGACAAAACCTGGCCTCGTGGCAGCGCCAGCCGGACGTGGCCTCCCTCGATCCAGTGGGACTCTTGAACCAGTTGGGTGGCGTGGTACTGTGGACGACCCAATACGACTTGGCCCCCTGCGATGCCGCTGGGGTAAGGATACTCGTCGTAGAGGTGAACGACGAGGCTACAATCCTTCGCAGCGGATAGGGCAACATCCACCATCTCAAAAAACGACGCCGATAGATACGGTTGCTGCAAACCCTGGCGCGGATGGATAAAGAAACCCTTGACGCCCTGAGCGGCCATCTGTTGCACCTGCCAGCGAATCTCGTCCGCTGTCAGCGCGTCGTTCCAAAACCAAAAGGGATAAAAACCAGTGGCAAGACGAGTGGACACGCTTCACCTTACAGGGTTTGTCTTTTGCGCTATGGCAACGGAAGTGGGGCTTGCCGTGTGGGCATCGCCGGATAGTCGGGCTGGCCAATGTTCTTGACCAGGTCGTCAATGCTCACGCGTTTGCCGGTCGCCATGCTCAGGTTAGCCGCTGCGCCCGTCAGGATCGAATACGCGCCGGAGCGCTGATCGGCAGTGCGCATATACTTGTCCGGCTCTGCCGAAGGATCAAAAATGTCCTTGAGCATCAAACTGTCGCCGCCGCCATGCCCGCCGATGGCCTCCCAAATCTCGACGGCATAGGCCGGCTTGAAATGAGGGTAGATATTGATGGTCGTACCTTCCGGCTTGAGCGCGCCGGGGATTGAACCATCGCCGCTCACGTACACCGTTTCCTGGCATTTGTGTTCGAGCCGCCCGCGCGTGCCGTTAAAGGTGACCCTGTAACCTTCCCACGGCATGAACGAGTTGAGCGAATAGGATAGCTTGGCGCCGCTGGCGTAATTGACGATCACATTCATATTGTCTTCAATGTCAATCATCGGGCTGAACACGCAGCAGTCGCGATAGTAGCCGTCGTATGGTTCATTGTCCAGGTACATGGCGCGCAAACTGCCAGCGCTGATGTCCAAAAAGAACGGGCATCGCTGCGATTCCGGACAGCCATAGCAGCGCTCGCCGCGCCGGGTGAGGCCGTACCGATCGGCGGTTTGCGGGGTGTAAAAGCTACGCTGGCCCGAAGCAAAGACCGACGTTGGAACGGTCGAAAGCCACCAGTTGATCAGGTCAAAATGATGCGTGGCTTTGTGGACCATCAGCCCGCCTGAATTCACTTTGTTGCGATGCCAACGCCGATAATAATCTGCGCCGTGGCGCGTATCGAGCAGCCAGTGAAAGTCCACCGACAGCACATCGCCAATCACGCCGGATATGAGCAAGTCCTTGACCTGCGTGCGCGGCGGCGAATAGCGATAGTTGAAGGTGACCGTGCACTTGCGCCCGGTCTGTTTTTGCATGTCAATGATGCGCTGGCACTTTTCGGCGTCAATCGTCATCGGCTTTTCGGTAATCACGTCGCAGCCCAGTTCCATCGCGCGGCAGATGTAGAGATCGTGAAAGCGGTCTGGCGTGGCGACGATGACACAATCCGGCTTACATTCGTCAATCATGCGCTCGAAATCGCCCGCGGCATAGGTCTTGACCTCAACGCCGTGCCCCTCGGCCCAGTCCGCGCGCTGCTGCGCTCGTCCGGCGTTTGTGTCGCACACGGCGACCAGCTCATTGTCGCTTTGGAACAATTCGACCAGCGCCATCGAGTACATTTCGGAACGGGAACCCAGTCCCACTTGAGCAAAACGTTTTTTGTCTGCCATGACATCTTCTCCTTCTCTTTATGCGACTCGATCATATCGGCAATGATTTTGAACCAGTTGCATGAGCCAACGCATGCGACCCACGCCGGTGCCGGCCGCCAGCGACCCCGCCGTCGTCACGATTAAGCCGCCGGTCGCCCCAGCCTTTTGAAAGTCGGACACGACCCGCGCCTGGATTTCATCCGGCGAGCCGTTACGCAGCAGCAGCGGAGGCGTGTGACCGTTGACGATAGCCTCCGGCATCTTTTCCCGGATAAGGCCCGCATCCACTGCCGGCCCATAGTTGACGCTGTTGATGCCCAGTTCGCGTTGTTGATCGAGCAAGTGGCCCATCGAGCTATCCGAGTGCTGGTAGCGCCGCGATCCGGGCGGCGCCATCGCCGCCAGCACCTGTTCAAGCACCGGGAAGCAATACTCGCGATACAGCTTTCGGTTGAACAGCGCGCAGTTATCGTCCGTGATCCACCAGCCCGCTTCCGTATTGCCGCCGAACGCGCGCAGCACCTGGTTGAGCTCGACCATCTTGCGCGCGAGAATGTCCCGAAAGCGACGCATCAGGTCAGGGTAATCGTACATCCAAAAGAACATGGTCTCGGGCTGCAAGACCGAGGTCATGATCGTCGCCGGGCCGCGGCTGCCCGCGCCGAGCTCGGGCATGGGCAAGCCGCGCGCCTTGCGCTCTTCCCATTCACGCAGGTAGGCTTCGGGCAAAGCCCAGGCTTTCAGATCAGTCGCTTCGGCGCGGTCCAGGATCGTGGCAAACTCGTCCGGATCGTTCGTGACATGTGTCAGCCAGGGCGTCGCGTTTTCGGTATAAGAAAATTCCGAGCCGAACAAGTTCTCGATTCGCTTTGGACTAGAAACCCAAGTATCTTCGTCAAAGAATGTCCTGCCGACATACTGCTGGGTGACCCGGTTGGCCTCGCGATGAAGCTGATCGCGGTATGCCTTGTCCCGATAGTAGCGCAGCGTGGACGGCAGTTGCATGAACTCGAACAGCCAGTGATCGTCCGGCGAAAACGACATCGCGCAACGCGGCTTGTCCGGCGTAAACGCCTCGCAGGCATCGTTTTCAGCCCAGAACGTTTCGCAGTCTAGTCCAGCGGTCAACTCCATGAACTCGGCTTCAATAATGGGCATGACTTGGCTCCAATCGTTCTCGTATCATCTTTTATGAGGGGCGGCCTCGGCCAGCCGCCGATCAAGGAATGTAAAAGCCTGGCCGCCGCCAAAGCGATGTGCGCCCGCGTGATAGTCTGCCGCCAAACGATCAGCGCGATTCAGCAGCGCATCACGCCACGCTTGCCATTGATCGAGCGGTTGAGCCTCATATTGATGCCACAAGTAAGTCAGGGTCGAGAGATGTTCTGGTGGAATGGGTTCAGGCATGGCAATCCAGCCTTTCGATCAGCGCGATCAACTCGTTTGCCGAAGTGACCGTGTACTGGGGATGTTCGTCATCGTCTAGCGGCTGGCTGCGCCGCCGATCGTTCCCGTGGAAAAAGATAGAGATCAGTCCAAGCCGGTTGGCGCCCACAATGTCGCGTTCCAGGTTGTTGCCCACCATGACCGCGCGGCCATAGTCGCCCTCCGCAACGCCCAACGCGTCGAGCGCCACATGAAAAATGTACGGATCGGGTTTGGTTGCACCGACGACCTCAGAGATGGACAGTGTGTCAAATAGATCGTATAACCCGTGCTGGCGCAGAACGTTCGGCGGTGTGTCGGGGCGGCTATCGGCGACCAGAGCCAGCGGCAGACCTTGCGCCTTGAACCGGCGCAGGGCCTCGGCCATACCGGGGATCAAATCGGCTTGCCGTGTTGTTTCCTCTGCGTCCTTGACCTCGCTCTCTTCGATGATGATCGTGTCACCGAGATCGAACAGGAGCGCAGATAAATGATGTGCCATAAAGCAACGCCCCGGTCTACTTGGATGAGCTGTCGAACTCGCGCAGTCCGGCAGGATACTTGTATAGTCGGCGACCCACATCATCTTTTCCCAGTCTTTGACTTTTTGAACTTTCCAGTTCCATCAACTCATCGAGAATTGCCACGGCCTGATCGTAAGACTGGGTCTGATGATGATCAAGCACATTATACAACAGGATTGAGCGATCACCTGTCTTGAAGGCCACCATTTGCCTGAGAAATGTCGGATGGCAATGGCCTGGTCTAACGAGGATAAGCGAAGGTATTACGCAGCGTCACATCCGCCGCATCCACGCGGCGGAGTGCGCCGTCGTCGGCGCGAATCAAAAGCGCGCCGGATTCATCCACACCTTCTGCCAGTCCTTCAATAGATTCGTCGCCGCGCCGGGCCACGACCTGGCGCCCCAGCGTAGTCAGCCGCGCCGACCAATCCGCATGCAGCTGCTCGTCCCGCTCGATGACGGCATAGCGCGCGGCGAACCGCTCAACCAGCGCGCGCAAAATCACCAGCCGGTCCACCTCGTGCCCCAACTCCATCATCAAGCTGGTCGCTTCCAGCAAATCTGCCCGACCACGAAAATCCACGTTGATATTCAGCCCCAGCCCCACTACGGCGAACTCGAACGCTTCGCCCGCGATGGATGCTTCGCTGAGAATGCCGCCCAGCTTGAGAAAGATCGCCTCTTGCCTCTTGCGTCCTGCATCTTTTTCAATCACGACATCATTGGGCCACTTGAGGCCAACTCGCAGCCCAGTCACTTGCTCGATAGCCTCGGCGGCGGCCAGCCCGGCCAGCATCGTCAGCCGATGCGTGCGCAGGGGCGGAAACGTTGGCCGCAGCAAGAGCGACATGGCAATCACTGTGCCAGCAGGCGACCACCATGCTCGCCCCAAACGTCCGCGCCCGGCGGTCTGCTCATCCGCGATGACGAGCGTCGCTTCCGGCGCGCCCTCTGCGCCAAGCTGCTTGGCAATGTCATTGGTCGATCCAACCTTGAACCGGTATTCGATTCGGCGCACGAACTCGATGCCGGTCAGTGCGTGCGCAATGGTCTCATTGGAGAAAGGTTTCATCGCTGCCATTATACACAGAATGTCACCAGCGCAAAACGGGCTTGACACATCCATCGCGTGGGTGTACAGTCTGCCCGTCCTCAATCCAGGAACCGGAGACACACCATGCGCCGTCGCTTTGGACTGACTTTTAACCTGGCACGCCCGGCTTTGAGCCTGGGTGATGCGCTGATCCTGCTGGGGCTGGCGACCTTGCTGTACGTTGGCGCGCGACTGGCGCTCCACACACCAGCGGCCATCACTGGCCCCAATATTGCCCTTTCCCCCAGGTCACTGCCCTGGTACGCGCTGCTTTCCACGGGCCGCATGACGGCGGCGTATTTGCTTTCTCTGCTTTTTGCGCTGACCTATGGCTACGCCGCCGCGCACAACCGCACCGCCGAAAAAGTGCTCTTGCCGCTGCTCGACATCCTGCAAAGCGTGCCCATCCTTTCGTTCTTGCCCGTTGTGTTGCTCAGCCTGGTCTCGATCCTGCCGCAAGGCTTTGCCATCGAGTTGGCGTCCATTGTTTTGATCGTCACCAGCCAGGCGTGGAATATGACGTTCAGCTTTTACCAATCGCTCACGACTATCCCGGTCGAGATGCGCGAAGCGTCTGCCATCTTTCGGTTGAACCCCTGGCTGCGCTTCAAGACGATGGAGCTGCCTTTCGGAGCGGTGGGGCTGATCTGGAACTCGATGATGTCGTGGGCGGGCGGCTGGTTCTTTTTGATGGCGGCCGAAACGTTCACCGTGGGCAGCCGCGACTTTCGCCTGCCCGGCCTGGGCAGCTACCTGCAATCCGCCGCCAACGCCGGAGATTTTCGCTCGATCCTGTTGGGCGTGGGCACGCTGGTGTTGGTCATCGTCCTGATGGATCAATTCGTCTGGCGGAGCGTCCTGGCCTGGGCCGACAAGTTCAAAGTGGAAATGGTCGGCGGCGAGGACGCGCCCGAGTCGTGGTTCTACGATGCGCTCAGCCGCTCGTGGCTGGTGGAGCAGTTTACGCTACACATCTGGCATCCGCTGGTCGAGCGAATAGACGCGGCGCTGGGTCGGGTTTTCAAGGATGTCGAGCCGTCGGTCGAGCCATCCAACGCGCCGCCTTCTGTGGCCGCTATGGTTATTGGCCTCGTCCTGGCGGCAGGCTTGATCTACGGCGGGGTGCGGGCGGTACTGCTGCTCGCCACGCTGCCTGGCGCGCTATGGGTGCGGATTGGGACGGGCGCAATGGCCACATTGCTGCGCGTGGCACTCTCGCTGGCGATTGCCGCTGCGTGGACGATTCCGGTCGGCGTGCTGATCGGCACGAACCGCAAAGCGGCGGCGGTGCTCCAGCCCATCGTGCAGATTCTGGCATCCATCCCGGCCACCGCGCTGTTTCCCATCATTCTCATGGTGCTCATCAATGTGACGGGTGGCTTGAACCTGGCCGCCATCATTCTGATGTTGATGGGGACGCAGTGGTACATCCTGTTCAACGTCATCGCGGGCGCTTCGGCCATCCCGCAAGACCTGGATTACACCACGCAACTGCTGCAGGTGAAAGGCTGGGAGCGCTGGCGCACGTTGATTCTGCCGGCGCTGTTCCCGTATCTGATCACGGGCATGATCACCGCCGGGGGTGGCGCGTGGAACGCCAGCATCGTGGCCGAGTACGTTAACTTTGGCGGGCGGACCATCTCGACGGTGAGCATCGGCGCGCTCATCGCCGAAGCCACAGCCAGCGGCAATTACGCGCTGCTGCTCGGCGCAACACTCACACTCGTCCTGACGGTCGTCGCCATCAATCGCTTTTTCTGGCGGCGGCTGTACGCGGTGGCGGAAACGAAATATCGGATGGAATGACGGCTTCGCGTGTCGAATGACGAATGACGCTTCACGCAATACGGAATACGAAATGCGTGGAACGTGTTGCATGTTCCGTAGGGGGAGGAAATTATGGCGAACAATGGCAATGGCGCGCTCTTGCAAGTCCGCAACGTATCTCGTTACTATGGCAAAGGCGCCAAGCGCTTTATGGCCGTGCAAGACGTCAATCTCAAGATTTATCCAAATGAATTCGTCTGTCTGCTGGGGCCTTCGGGCTGCGGCAAGTCCACCATGCTGCGCATGATCACCGGGCTGAATCCTGTGAGCGAAGGCCAAGTGCTTTACAAAGGGCAGCCTCTCACTGGCGTCAACCCGCACGCGACGATTGTCTTCCAGACGTTTGCGCTGTATCCGTGGCTGACGGTGCAAGAGAACGTCGAGGTGGCACTCAAAGCGCGCGGCATGCCGGAAGCCGCACGACGCGAAAAGGCATTGCAGCTGCTGGACAAGGTGGGCCTGGACGGATTCGAGTCGGCCTACCCGCGCGAGCTTTCCGGTGGGATGCGCCAGAAATGCGGTTTTGCGCGAGCCATGGCGATTGAGCCGGAACTATTCTGCCTGGACGAGCCATTCAGCGCGTTGGATGTGTTGAGCGCCGAGGCGCTGCGCGGCGAGTTGATGGAATTGTGGCTGAACAAGGCTATCCCCACCCAGGCCGTGCTGATGGTGACGCACAACATCGAAGAGGCCGTGTTCATGGCCGACCGCATCATCGTGATGGAAAAAGACCCGGGCCGCGTGCTGACCGAGCTTGCGGTCACGCTGCGCCATCCACGTCATCACAAGGACACGGCGTTCCAGGCGCTCGTGGACAAGGTGTACGCCGCCGTCGCCGGCAAGACGGAACCGGAATCGGGCGGCATCACGCCGGGCAGGCCCGGCCAGATGGTCAAGCTGCCCGATGCCGCGATCAACCGCATGGCGGGGCTGCTGGAAAAGGTCAACGAAGAAGGTGGGCGGCACGACCTGTACCGTTTGGCTAAAGACCTGACGTTGGAACTGGACGACATGCTGCCGGTAGTGGAAGCGGCGGAATTGACGGGGTTTGCCACAGTGGACCAGGGCGATATTGCGCTCACGCCGCTGGGCCAGACGTTTGCCGATGCCAGCATCCCGGCTCGTAAAGAGATCATGGCCGGGCGCGTCCTGCGCCTGCCCGTCATCGGCTGGATTTATGAAACGCTCCAGGCCGACGACGACCAGCGTGTGGCGGAAGAATACTTTGCCGAAAAACTCCAGGCCGACTTTGGCGAGTACGCTGGCGAACAACTCGACACCGCCATCAACTGGGGACGCTACGCCGAGCTGTTCGAGTTCGACGACGACACAGACGAATTGTACTTGCAGGCAAACTGATCTCGGAGGTCGGAAGTCAGAGGTCAGGGTCAACTCGCTCCCAACCAGTGATACTCGATCAGGCTCGTGACGGCTGACGAGCCCTCAGCCTCCTGCCGTGCGGCTACGATGATTCCGTGCGAGTCAACCCACACGTGATGCGCGCCGGCGATGACATGGTGCATCGCGTCCAGGTCGCCGACGGGCGTTGCGATACGCTCGGGACCCATGCACTCGTAGCGTTGCCGCACCACTTTAGGCTCCAGCATCCAGTGCGGGCTAATCGAGATGACGTTCACTTCGCGCGCTTGCCCTGGCGCCAGCCGGAGCCGATTCAGCGCGATGGCATCAATCCAGATTGAGCTGCAAGACACCTGGGTGGTTGGACCAAAAGGCGCCGCCCGCTCGACCGTCTTGTCCTCGATCTGAATCTTGGCCCGCCACGTCAGGCCCTCGGCGCGATACGAGGCGTCCCACCCAAAATGGGCCAGCCGCAAATCAAGGGATTCCACTTGCCAGTCTGCTCCCGCGTGAACCTCGACATACTGTATGGGAGGAGGCAGCTCGGTCACATCCAGGTTGAGCTCGTCGGTCATCCAAAAGCCGCCGTCCGCGCGACGGTACAGCCGAAAGCGTCCGCGGCCAGCCGGCCATTGAACACGCAATGTGTCATAGACTACATCGGCCAACAAGCCGGTCGCATCCAGTTTGGCGCACATTGTTTCACCTCCCCCGTTCCCATGATACGACGTGTGATCGAATTTGACAACCCCTGTCAAGCGGCGTATACTCTGCGCACCGGTCAACACCAGCATCTCGCACCGAACAGGAGGGACTGATGGCAGTTAGTGGATGGCAGCTTCTGGCGCGGCAAGGCCCACGAGCCGGCCAGGCTTTCGATCTGAACAAGCCCGTCGTGACCATTGGCCGAGAAGCGAGCAACGACATCGTTCTGGAAGACCCCCAAGTCAGCCGCCAGCACGCCCGACTGACGCTGCAAGGCACGAGTTACATGATCGAAGACCTGGGCAGCACGAACGGCAGTTTCATCAACGGACGGCGTGTGATGACCCTCACACCCCTCAATCCCGGCGACAAGCTGGGCCTGGGCGACACTGTGGTATTGGAAGTGCAGGGCGGCCTGGGCGCGGGAGAAACCGTCGTGGGACATGGGCAGCCTCAGCCCGTGACGCCTCCGCCCGTACCGGCTTTTGGCGCGCCGCCCCCGCCCCCACCGGCTTATGGCGCACCTCCGCCGGCTTTCGGCGCACCGCCACCTCCACCCGGTTACGGCGCGCCACCTCTGTCCCCACAAAAGAAAGGCATCAGTTGTTGGGTATGGGGCTGCGGCTGTCTGTTCCTCATCTTGCTCGTCTTTGTGCTGACTGGAGTGTACATTTACTTTTTCGCTCCCGCCAGCATCACCGGCCCGATTCTCGATTTCTTCAAGCAGTTTGGGATCAACCTGGTCTAGCCTGGTTCTATGGGCGTTCCAGAAATCAACCGTGCTGAGAGAGCCAGGCCTCTATGGGCTGCACAGCCCACAAGAGCCTGGCTCGTTTAGTCTAAATCGGCGAATACCTTCGCCAGGGTGAGCCAGTTACTAGAGGATTTTGAATGGTCAGCGGATTTCAACTTTTCGTGCAGCAAGGCCCGCAAGTGGGTCAGGCTTTTGTCCTGAACAAATCTATCATCACCATCGGGCGTGAAGCGGGTAACGATATCGTTTTGGAAAGTCCACAAATCAGCCGTTATCACACCCGGCTGACATTGCAGGGTGGAGTGTACGTCGTCGAAGACATGGGCAGTACGAATGGCACATTCCTCAATGGTCAGCGGGTACTGAGACCTACTCCTGTTACCACGGGCGACTTGATCGGCGTGGGCGAAACCATTCTCTTAAAAGTGCAGGGAGTTGCAGGCGAAACAGTTGTGGAGCGCGGGCAGCCTCAATTTGTGATGCCACCGCCGCCACCGGTCTACGCGCCCCCGCCGCCCGTCTATGCGCCCCCGCCGCCCGTCTATGCGCCTCCGCCACCGGTCTACGCACCCCCGCCGCCTGTCTATGCGCCTCCGCCGTATCCCTATCGCCCGCCAAGTGACGGCACCAGTTGTTGGGTGTGGGGCTGCGGGTGTCTCCTGGCGCTGGCGCTCGCGTTGGGTTGCCTGGGCGCTATAGCGGCCCTCACGCCACTGGGCGCTGTTTTGCTCGGCCTCATCCCTCCTGGCATCCTAAAACCATAGTCGAACAAAAAGACCTCCAAGTCGCCCGACCGGCACGGTCGGCGAAACCTCGGAGGTCTGTATAGTTCTCAAACAAGACCTGACAGGTTTCGGAAACCTGTCAGGTCTTTTGTCAATACCTCAGCAACCCGCCTATGCCCGCAACGGTCAACTCTTTGTGTCCGGCGAATATTTCCACGCGCCCGCCTTGCTCCAATACTTGCTGGATGATGACCTCAACGGCATCGGGAATGTGTCCCATCGTCCCGCTGCAGAACGGGCACTTGTCAAGGCGCTGGCTGGTGACGTAAGCGCACTGCTGGCATTGAAAGCCTTCGGCCTTGTACCCTTCGGCCACCAGCAGCGTCTGCACACGGCCCTCGTGCGCGGCGCTGAGG